>WUUC01160378.1_pt1 | contig 39091 bp, 39 predicted proteins | sample 6278441 | NCBI WGS metagenome assembly WUUC01 (sample SAMN13675441, study PRJNA597444) | soil metagenome | isolation source: soil | place: USA: Washington | collected 2017-10
ATTATTTTTACAACACACAGCATTTAAATCGAAAGGGAGCTGAATTGTTTTCTATTCAGCTGGCGGCAGACTTGAAAATACTGACTGGCAAGTCCTTTTCCAGCATACTACCTATTCATTATCAAAAATTTATCTCTAGTGGTACTAAGACGTATGGTAACTAAATAACTTACAAACCAATCCATAGAAAATTATCAGAAATTTGCTACGTTAATGAATGCTGATAGAGAAGTAAGTTTGTTGCGGAATTCCGCCGACTTACTGTATATTTGCCCCCTCTTTGGAAACGAAAAACTTAGTAATGATTCGTATTTGGCTGCTTTTTGGCATTACGTTAGTGGCTTTTAGCGCTTGCGTCCCTGCAAAAAAACTCATGTATCTTCAAAAGCAGGACGAGTTGAAAAATAGAAAGGATATTCCTAAAGATAGTATTTTGCGTTCTCACAAATTAGACATTCAGGAATACAGGATACAGCCCCTTGACATATTGAGTGTGGGTTTTGAAACGCTGAGTGATGAAAATGACGCTTTTGATTTTTTAGGGAAACTCTCGGCACGCGGAGCTACTGGAGGGAATGTTTCTACGGGAGCGGCTGCGACTGGCATCGTCGTAAATATTGAAGGCGATATCGAGTTTGCGGTGCTTGGCAAGATCAAAGTAGCTGGATTAACCATTTTCCAAGCACAGGACTCTCTTAAGGCTGTTGCCTCCAAATACATCCCTGATGTTATTGTGCGAGTGCGCATGTTAAATTTTCGATTCACTGTTTTGGGCGAGGTGAACGGAGAAAAAACGGTAATATCACCTACTACTCGGCTTACCATGATGGAGGCCATCGGACAGGCCGGAGGTTTTGGTGAGTTAGCGGACCGGAGCAACATAAAAGTCATTCGTCAAAACAATAATAACGCAGAAATATTTTATGTCAATTTATTAAAGGAGGAATATCTGGAATCGCCGTATTTCTATATTCAGCAAAATGATGTTCTTATCGTTCCTCCATTAAAACAGCGGACCTTTAGAAGGTATTTCACAGGCAACCTGGGCATCATAACGACCACGTTATCATTTGCGTTTTTGATCTACACTTTGTCATTAGATAGAAATTGAAACAAACCAACAATCTTCCGGAATTTCAGGATATCGTGCCTGCAAAAGATAATGCAGGCGGGGTACAGATAAATTTGAAACGGGTGCTCGACCGGATTATTCGATTTTGGTATTATATCGCACTTTCCCTTTTGATTTCCTTAACTATCGTTTATCTGGTCAACCGTTACAGCCCGAGGATATATCCGGTAAAAGCGTCCATTATTATAAAAGAAAACGATGAGAATGTAGGGGCAAAATTCTTATACGATAATGAGCTTATCAACCCATACCGTAATTTTTACAATGAGCTGTATATCATGAAATCTTATCCTCTACTGCAGGAGGTAATGGATAGTCTGGGCTTTGAGACGTCCTTTTACCGGGAGGGAGAATTCAAGACTACTGAATTTTATGACCCTGGTTTCCCGGTTAAATTTCACATTCTTCCCCTTGGGGCCAAGCCAACGGGAGTATCAATGTACTTCACAATTTTGGATGAGAAGACGTTTACGCTTCAATACGTAGGTGCTGATGAGGAAGCAGGCAAAAAATTTACCTCCTTAACATTCAATGATACTCTACGAATCAATGGATTTTATTTACTTCTCCAAAAGACAAAATCAGTAAAGGACTACATCGGACAAAAGTTTACAGTAAAATTTCATGATCCTTTGACTTTAGCTAAAGGATATTCGGCAAGATTGTCAGCAACGTTTGTTCAACTCGGAGCGTCGGTTGTAAACCTTGATATCAACGGTCCAGTTGCAAAAAAAGAGATTGACTTTCTCAATAAATTTATCGAACGCTACCAATTCTACGACGTAGAAAAAAAGAACAAAGTGGCTACAATGGCGATCAAATTTCTGGACCAACAGCTTCTTGTAATCGGCGATTCACTTAATGAATACGAGGACCAGGTGGAGAATTTTAAAGAGAAGAATGTGATTACAACCCTGGAGGAAGAAACGAATCGCCTATATATGAAAATCCAGGGATTCGACACACAGAAATTTCAATACAGACTGCTGGATAATTATTATAAATACATTACTGAGCTTTTAAGAAACGATCAATATGATGGAATTTTCACACCGTCGAGCGTTGGCATAACCGACAATATTGTCGCTAACCTTGTCACATCGCTTATCCAGGAGCAGACGCAAGTAAAATTATATCGAAGTAATGGGGTTGAGCTAATGGAGGACAATCCAATATTCCAGTCAAAGATGAAAAGGATTGAATTTATCAAACAGGATATTATTAAGGCCATTGCTAACAGTCGGGAAACCCATAAAATAAATATAGCTTTTATCAACGATCAAATTAAACTTGTGGAAAGCCAGTTAGCAAAACTTCCAAGTTCCCAACGCGAACTAGTCGATATCCGGCGCAATTACTCATTGAAAGAAAGCCTTTACGTTTTCCTCCTACAAAAGCGAACAGAAGCTGGCCTTTCAAGGGCATCAACAACGTCTGACATTGTCGTGGTCAACCCACCGATGGCCAGCGGACCGATATCTCCCAAAGTAAAACAAAACTATATCATTGGCGCTGCTGCTGGGATATTTTTGCCATTGTTAGTCTTCGTTATACTGGAGCTGTTTAATACACGTATTCAATCTCGGGAGGATATCGAAAAAATATCTTCCGTTCCAATTATAGGCGGTGTTGGACATAATATTTCGAGCGACCAGCTAGTAGTAAACAACAGACCAAAGTCAGCTATGGCAGAATCTTTCCGTGCCTTGCGCTCTAATCTCAATTACTTTACAGCCAATAAAGATCATCTTATTTTTATGATTACATCCTCTATTCCAGGGGAAGGAAAATCTTTTACGACACTCAATCTAGCAACGGTAATTGCTATGGCGGGAAAGAAAACGTTGATTGTTGGTGCAGATTTAAGGCGCCCAAAATTGTATGAAGAGCTTGGATTAACCAATGAAATTGGACTGAGTCAATACCTGTCCGGAATGGCTACTCAGGAACAGATTATTCAACAAAGCAAGGTTGAAGATCTTTATTTAATTTCAGGAGGTCCCATGCCACCTAATCCCAGCGAGCTATTAATTCGTCCTGCTATGAGCACATTAATGGCTGACCTTCGGCAAAAATTCGATTTTATCATTGTTGATACGCCTCCCTTATCTTTTGTTGCAGATGCTTTTGTGATTTCCAAATATGCAGACCATTCCATTTATGTTATCCGTCAGGACTTTACTCCTATTGTAGCATTGCAATCACTTGAAGAATTTTATCAAACAGGAAAACTTTCCAACATAAGCATACTTTTTAATGATCTGCGAAAATCAGGCTTAGGCTATGGCTATGGGGGCTATGGGTATGGGTATGGCTATGGTTATGGTTATTCTTATGGTTACAATTCTAACGGGAAGAAAACAAAAGAAAAAGAAGGAAGTTATTATTCAGATTAGCGTCCGCAATCAGCGCTAGAATTAATGAGTAAAAATTTTACTCATTCAATCTTTCCAATTAACTTTACCCCACGTCAGACTTCTATTATTAACCCTTTAAGAATTGGTTCATAGCCATGTTAGAGTCGCTAATAACATCTAAGACCCGTATTAAAATGCTGTTGAAATTCTTCACCAATAGCCATGCCACAGCTTATTTGCGCGGTATGGCCGAAGAATTTGGAGAATCTACGAATGCCATACGCCACGAATTAACTAACCTTTCGAAAGCCGGCTATTTAGTTTCCAGTGAAAATGGACGTACTATTCTTTATCGTGCAAACACCGACCACCCTTTGTATAATGAAGTAAGAAATCTGGTGCATAAATACCTTGGAATAGACGAAATCATCGAAAACATTCTTTCCAGGTTGGGCGATCTTAAGCTGGCGTTTATTGTGGGTGACTATGCAAGAGGTATGGATACGGGCACTATTGATCTTGTTTTAGTAGGGGCAGTTAATAAAGAATATTTAAACAAGTTGGTAAAAAAAGCTAAAAATCTTCTTCGTAGAAATATAAAAATTGAACTGATCAGTACTGAAGATTTTGAACGGAATAGGAACAGTTTTGGAACTGCGTTATTAGTGTGGAGCAAACAGTAGAAATGGATTAAGGGGAGGTAATTGATCAAAAGCGTTGTTGTTCGTATTAAGATAGCGTTCCAAATAAAATGGTCTGAGGAAGAAATTTTTTAAAGAAATATGAGTGATCAAATTTTAGAAACAGTGCCAAAACAAGAATGGGATCTGGAAATTAAGCCAAAGGCAAAATTATTGGATCTGAATTTCCGTGAGATATGGCGCTACCGTGATCTTATTTTGTTGTTCGTTAAACGTGATTTCATCGCGCAGTATAAACAAACGGTTTTAGGACCCGTATGGCATTTTATTCAGCCTATTCTCACCACATTAATGTTTTTAATGATTTTTGGCCGTGTTGCACGCCTTCCGACTGATGGTATTCCTCCTGTATTGTTTTATATGTCAGGCATTACGTTGTGGAATTATTTTTCTATTTGCCTAACAAGTACATCCAATACTTTTTTAACGAATGCGGGCATTTTTGGTAAAGTTTATTTTCCACGCATAGTTATGCCGTTATCTGTTATTATTTCCAATCTCATTCGATTTGGCATTCAATTTTTGTTGCTTTTTATAGCAATTGTGTTCTATTCTTTTAAAGGTTACCGTATCCATTTTACTTTTAACTGGTTGTTCGTGCCAGTTCTGCTTATTTTACTGGCTGGAATAGCACTGGGTATAGGAATCATCTTTTCGTCAATGACAACGAAGTACAGGGACTTTACGGTGCTTCTTGGGTTTAGCGTGCAACTGTTGATGTACGGCACACCTATCGTATATCCACTATCTTATCTTGAAAGCCGCGGTATTGGATGGATGATTAAGTTAAACCCATTGACTTCTTTAGTTGAAGCATTTCGCTATGCATTGTTTGGAAAAGGGACATTTAATATCGGAGATATTCTATATAGCGCGGGATTTATGTTGGTCGTACTTACGGTGGGAATAATTTTATTTAATAAGGTTGAGAAAACTTTTATGGACACCGTTTAATTAATCAGGAGAGTATGAGCAATACAGTAATTCGGCTTGAAAATGTGTCAAAACAATATCGGTTAGGAAAGATCGGCACAGGGTCGTTCAAGCATGATATAAATCGATGGTGGCAAGCTATCCGTGGCAAAGAGGATCCCTATCTGAAAATTGGCGAGGTGAATGATAGGACCACCATAAACAAAAGTGACTATGTTTGGGCTCTGAAAGATATTTCTTTTGACGTTCGTCAAGGCGAGGTGTTAGGGATTATAGGAAAAAATGGGGCAGGTAAAAGTACACTTTTAAAACTGCTTAGTCGTACCACGTTACCTACTACAGGAAATATTAAAGTAAAAGGTCGAATAGCAAGCTTGCTCGAAGTTGGTACGGGTTTTCATCCTGAACTTACTGGTAGGGAGAATATATTTTTAAATGGCGCTATACTAGGGATGACAAAAAATGAAATTAAAAATAAGTTTGATGAGATCGTAGATTTTTCCGGTGTCGAGAAATACATAGATACACCTGTCAAACGATATAGCAGTGGTATGTATGTACGTTTAGCTTTTGGTGTTGCTGCACATTTGGATCCTGAAATACTGGTTGTCGATGAAGTGTTAGCCGTTGGTGACGCCGAATTTCAAAAGAAAGCGATTGGTAAAATGCAGGATGTTAGCCGGGGTGAAGGACGAACGGTACTTTTTGTAAGCCATAGTATGGCCTCTATAAAGCAGTTATGCTCCCGATGTCTAGTAATGAATAATGGAAGTATTGTATTTAATGGGGGAGTGACAGAATCAATTAATTCATATTTAACACAAAATAATAAGGGCACCTTAAATTCCTTTTTCAAGAAACAGCTCATAGAACATAACCCGTTCGAGTTGATCGAAGGTGAAGTTTTGGGAGATGACATGAAAAACAAAAGTCAATTCAATGCCGATGAAGATATTTTAATTAGGTTAACATGTAATAAAAATGAAAATCTCCCGGGGATCCAGGGTTATTTCGTCATCAAAAACGATATGGACGAAGTCTATATTGAAAGCGACACCTTTGACTTTGTTCCAAATGTTTTGGATGAATTAGAGATAGGGAAGCACACATTACTACTAAAAATACCGAATAGAATTTTACCAAAAGGTAAATTCAAAGTGTACTTGAATTTTGCAAGTATGTTCTCAGCCAAGGGTCATACAATTGACTCTCCAAAAGACATACTTTCTTTTGAAATTTATGACACCGTTACGCGACGTGGCCCTTATAGAAAGGCATATACCAATACTATTGTTGAATGGGAAAAATTATAAGAAGGAATGTTTAAAAATCAATCAATATTAATAACAGGCGGTACGGGGTCATTGGGAAAGGCCTTAACTAAAACTATTGTGGAAAGTTCACCTGATTTTAAGAGACTTGTCATTTTTTCCAGAGATGAGCAAAAACAATTTCAGATGGCGCAGGAGTATCCGCCCAATAAATACCCAAATATTCGCTTTTTCATTGGCGACGTTAGAGATTTTGAACGGGTTAAAAGGGCTCTTAAGGGCATCGATTTTGTCATCCACACTGCAGCCATGAAGCATGTGCATATTGCAGAGTATAATCCTATGGAATGTGTTAAAACCAATATTCTTGGTGCAGAAAATATCATTAACGCGTGTCTTGATTCTGAAGTTAAACATGTAGTAGCACTTTCAACTGATAAGGCAGCGGCACCTGTAAACTTATACGGTGCCACAAAGCTTGCATCCGATAAACTTTTTGTAGCGGCTAACAATATTCGTGGCGTAAACCCCATAAAATTTTCTGTCGTCCGTTATGGGAACGTAATGGGCTCCAATGGCTCAGTTATCCCTTTTTTTATTAATAAAAAAAAGGATGGAACATTACCAATTACCGATAATTCAATGACTAGGTTTAATATCACGATTCAAGGTGGAGTTAATATGGTGCTCCATGCGTTGGAGCATGCCTGGGGCGGAGAAATATTTGTTCCTAAAATCCCTTCATATAAAATAACTGACATTGCCGAAGCCATTGGCCCCGAATGTAACAAGGTAGTTGTAGGAATGCGTGCAGGTGAAAAAATCCATGAAGAGATGATCACATCTTCCGATTCATTTTACACATATGATCTTGGTAATTATTATGCGATCATTCCCTCGTCACCACGTTGGAAAGTCGAAGACTTTGTTAGCCATTTTAAAGCAGTTAAGGTTCCGTTTGGTTTTTGCTATAGTTCAGACAAGAACCAAGAGTGGATTGGAGTGGATGAAATAAGACGACTTGTCAAGGAACATGTGGACCCTAGTTTTCCTACGAACTAATGATTTTATGAACAAGCATAACTTAATATCGAAAATTTCTGAATTGTATCAAGAAGGAGAAAATATAATTCAATATCTAAAGAATATTGATGGAAGGAGTTCTAACACGATCGAAGATATTCTTATCAGTTATGATTTTCAGGCAGGCAGTTACATTCAATATGCGGCAGAAAATCCTGATTATATTAACAATTATACTAATTCCATCGCGAGCGTCATTAAAGAACTGTTACCTAAGGGTGTAATTGTTGAAGTAGGCGTTGGTGAAGCTACTACATTGGGAAATGTTGCTAAAAAATTGGGCACAAGTTTTACTTATGGAGGATTTGATATCTCGTGGTCGCGTATTTTTTACGCGAAGGATTATTTATCTAAATTGAATGTCGCAGCTTCGCTTTTTATGAGCGATTTATTTAAGATGCCATTTGCTGATGATTCTGTTGATCTCATATATAGTTCGCATTCACTGGAACCAAATGGAGGAAGAGAGGAGGAGGCACTAAAAGAATTATATAGAGTCACCTCCAACTATTTGGTTTTACTGGAACCGGCTTCAGAATTCGCTACCGAAGAGGGAAAGACAAGAATGAAACGAAATGGTTATATCTCCAAACTAAAAGAGACTATTCAAGATCTTAACTACAATCTAATTACCTATAGAAAATTTGATTTTTCTTCTAATATTTTAAATCCAACGGGATTGTATGTAATTGAGAAAAAGAAACCTACGGATTCTAAAAATAAAATAGACTTGGTTTGCCCTATCACTCATTCAACTTTGCTTGAAAGAACAGACCATTTTTTTTCGCCTAAAGCATTACTTTCTTACCCCAAAGTGATGGGAATTCCTTGCCTGCTAACAAATAATGCGATACTTACCACTAAAATGTTATGATGATTCCTTATGGAAAGCAACATATAACCGAAGAAGACATACAGGCAGTAGTAAGCGTGCTTCGATCTGATTTTTTGACACAAGGTCCGAAAATCAAAGAATTTGAAGAAGCTTTCGCTTCTTATATCGGATGTGAATACGCAGTAGCCGTTTCTAACGGTACGGCAGCACTTCACCTTTCAGCGTTGGCTTTGAATGTTAGGCCTGGCGACAAAGTGATTACCACCCCTATTACTTTTGCTGCTTCGGCAAATTGCGTTCGTTATTGCGGGGGTGAAGTTGTATTTGCTGATATTGATCCTATCTCCTATTTATTGGATATAGAAAAAGTCAAGCAGTTGTTGTATTCTTCTCCGAAGGGAACGTATATGGGAATTATTGTTGTGGATTTGGCGGGGTTACCGATAAATCTAGAGACTTTCCGAAAACTTGCGGATGAATTTGGCATGTGGATTATAGAAGACGCCTGTCATTCCCCGGGAGGATATTTTATAGACTCTGCAGGTCTAAAACAAAATTGTGGAAATGCGAAATTTGCTAATCTCTCTATTTTCTCATTTCATCCAGTTAAGCATATAGCAACAGGAGAAGGGGGGATGATTACAACCAATGACAAGGCACTTTATGATAAGCTCATGATGCTCAGAACACATGGTATAACACGTGAGCAAGAATTATTCAAGAATGACGTGACGTTTGCCAACGCTGATCCCAATGAAAGCACAACTTATCCGGGCTGGTATATGGAAATGCATGAATTAGGGTACAACTACCGTCTTACTGATTTTCAGGCCGCGCTGGGAATTAGTCAACTAACTCGCGCTGACGAGGGCCTTAAAAGAAGGCGGATGATCGCGAAGAAATATGATGAAGCTTTTTTAAATCATCCTTTTGTTAAGTCACAAGAATTTTCAGAAACATTAGGTCATGCCTACCATTTATATGTGATACAAACGCTGGACAGGCTTCACCTTTATAATTACCTTAAAAAAAATAACATCTTCTCCCAAGTACATTACATACCAACACATCTTATGCCCTATTATAGGAATCAGGGCTGGAAAGAAGGGGACATGCCACATGCTGAACAATATTATTCGAGATGTCTGAGTCTCCCTATGTTCCACAATCTAACTGACGAGGCTCAGGATTTTGTAATTAAAACGATAATAGATTTTTTTCAAAGAAAGTAATATGGAAACAACACAACTTAAATTTTGGAAAGGAGAGTTTGGCCAAGAGTATACAGATAGAAATAGCTATGACCAGGATAGCTGGGATACGTTCTATTTAAAAAATTGGGGAATTGTCAAATCGGCAATGAATGAAGCCTGTATGGGATTCCTTGATAAAAATTCAAAAATTCTGGAAGTAGGTTGCAATATTGGATTACAGCTTATGTGTTTTCAACGGATGGGCTATGAAAACTTACACGGAATCGAAATTCAGCACTATGCGGTAGAAAAAGCAAAGCAAAATACGAAAGGCATAAATATTATACAAGGTTCGGCATTCGACCTTCCTTATAAAGATGATTGGTTTGATTTAGTATGTACAAATGGTGTGTTGATTCATATCAATCCCAATGACTATGACAATATAATGTCTGAAATGTACCGGTGCACATCGAAATACATAATGGGCTTTGAATATTATTCGGAGCATTTAAAAGAAGTTAATTACCGCGGCAACGCAGGGTATCTTTGGAAAGGAGATTTTGCGCAAGAGTTTATTAAACGTTTCCCTGATTTAAAACTGGTTTACAAACAATTGTATCCTTATACTACAAAGACAGAATCTGGAAATGTTGATTATGTCTACTTGTTAGAAAAGACGAAATGAAATGTGTTGCAATAATACCGGCTCGCGGAGGAAGTAAACGGATACCAAAAAAAAATTTGAAAGATTTTTTAGGTAAGCCGATTATTGCGTATTCGATACAAATTGCAATTGAGAGCAAGGTATTTGATGAAGTGATGGTTTCAACGGATGATGAAGAGATTTCAATAGTAGCAAAACGTTGGGGGGCAAAAGTACCTTTTTTACGTTCTGCTAAAAACTCCGATGACCACGCGACGACAGCGGATGTAATTATTGAGGTTCTTGACTCCTATAAATTGCAAGGTACTCATTTTGATTATGCTTGCTGTATTTATCCCACAGCTCCTCTTTTGAAAACTTCTTCTATTATAAAATCATTTGAACTCTTGCGGGAAAAATTATATAAAACCGTTTTCCCGGTGGCAGCGTTTAGCTTTCCGATCTGGCGGTCACTAAAGATTGAAGATGGGAAAGTGAAGATGATTTGGCCTGAATATAAGCACACTCGCTCTCAAGACCTGCCGAAAGCTTGGCATGACGCTGGCCAATTTTATTGGCTTAATGTTCCAGCATTTGCTCAAGAGCCATTACTCTATAGTTCAAACAGTGGTGTAATTGAATTGAGTGACCTTGAGGTTCAGGATATTGATACTTTGGACGACTGGAAGCTAGCCGAAATTAAAGTCCAATTTTCAACATGAAGAAAAAAATTCATATTCGGACAGACGGGGGTTTGACATTGGGTCTCGGGCACGTAATACGTTGTTTGTCATTGGCGACTATTCTTAAAGATGAATTTCTAACTTCCTTTTACCTTAAAGAACCTGAGCAAACCATAATTAAAATTTTAACAGACAAGGGTTTTGAAGTAATTGTTATTCGGGATGAGGAGACATTCATCAGAAACATAGGAGTAAAAGATATCGTTGTTTTAGACGGATACCATTTTGATAACTCTTACCAGAAAAAAATAAAAAGTTCTGACGCAATATTGGTTTGTATAGATGATCTCCACGATAAGCCGTTTGTGGCTGATGTTATTATCAATCACGCTCCCGGTGTTTCGAAGGAGTCATATCAGGCTGAAGTGAATACGGAATTTTTACTCGGACCTGAATATGCGCTATTGAGAGTAGGGTTCCAGCAACAAGCTAAGGTTTCTAGAAAGATCGATCGGACGGAGAATGCATTGGTTTGTTTTGGCGGATCAGATGCTAAAAATCTTACCATTCATGTATTGAGGATACTGCTTAATTATTCCGATTTTAAGAGTATAACAGTAATCACCGGGACTGCATATCATTATACAAAAGACCTGTTGGAAGTTATTTCCTCCACTACTAATGTTACTCATCATCACAATATTGGAGAAGAAGAAATCATTAAAATTTTGCTGAGTGTTGAGTTAGCTATCGTGCCGGCAAGTGGTATATTGTTTGAAGTGATAGCGTGCAAAACTCCCGCGATATCTGGTTACTATATAGACAACCAACTGGATAATTACAACGGTTTCTTCCAGCGAGGAGTTTTTTATGACGCCGGTGATTTTGCGAGTGAAAAGCTCCGGAGTGCAATTGAAGAGGCACTGAATAGCAATCCAAACAAAATCGTCAAAAACCAGGCTGCGTGCATTGATGGAAAATCTGCAAATCGGTATGTTGATATTTTCAAAAAATTCAGATATGGTCATCCAAGTACTTGTTGACAATCCTAATTCCTGGATTCTACCCTATACTGAGAAGCTTGTACAAAATCTCATAGACCTGGGGCATCGAGCATTGTTATTGCATGATGAAAATGAAGTGGTTCAAGGCGACATCCTTTGTTTATTGTCATGTGAAAAGATTTTCAAGAAGCTTCATTTAAATAAACACAACCTTGTCGTCCACGAAAGTGACCTGCCAAAAGGAAAAGGCTGGTCGCCGGTTAGCTGGCAGGTTCTGGAAGGAAAAAGTTTCATACCAGTGACATTATTTGAGGCTACAAGTACAGTTGACAACGGCCGAATTTATAACCAGATGACGCTCGAATTACAGGGACACGAATTATGGCCAGAGATAAAAGATAAACAAGGCATTATCACGCAGCAACTTATTCTTAATTTTGTTAACGAGTATCCAAACAATCATTCAAGAGAACAAGTTGGAGATGCTACTTATTACGCAAAGAGAACCCCAGAACATAGCCAATTGGACTTTCATAAGACAATAGCGGAGCAATTCAATTTATTCCGTGTTTGTGACAACGAACGCTACCCGGCTTTTTTTATAAAAGATGGAAAAAAATATATCTTGAAAATCGAAAAAAGTTAATCGTACTTAATGAAAACAGATTTTAAAATCGGAAATGTTACTATTGGGGAACATCACAAGCCCTTTATTATCGCTGAGATGTCGGGCAACCACAACCAGTCTCTGGAACGTGCACTCGCAATTGTTGATGCCGCCGCCGCCGCCGGAGCCCACGCCCTTAAGCTACAGACATACACGCCGGATACGATGACCATTTCTGCGGAAGGAGGACTGTTCACCATTTCGGACAAAGACTCTTTGTGGAGCGGAAGAAACTTATACGAGTTGTACAAGGAAGCGCATACTCCATGGGAATGGCATAAGCCAATTTTTGAGAGAGCAAAGCAACATGGCTTGACTGCTTTTAGTACTCCTTTTGATGAAACTGCTGTCGATTTTCTAGAAAGTTTAAATGTCCCGGCATATAAAATCGCCTCATTCGAAAACACAGATTGGCCTCTGCTGAAAAAGGTAGCCTCTACCGGTAAACCTGTGATCATGTCAACGGGCCTTGCAACGCTTTCTGATTTGGATGGTGCCGTAAGTATACTTCGATCTAATGGCTGCGAGAATCTGGTGTTATTGAAATGTACAAGCACATATCCAGCAACGCCTGAAAACACTCACTTAAATACTATTCCACACTTAATTCAAATGTTTAATGCACACGTCGGCCTATCAGATCACACCATGGGAATCGGTGCGTCTATTGCATCCGTTGCGTTGGGTGCACGTGTAATTGAAAAGCATTTTACCCTACGGCGAGCGGACGGTGGTGTCGATAGTGCTTTTTCGATTGAGCCAGAAGAGTTAAAGACACTGGTGGTGGAGTCTGAGAGAGCTTTTTTTGCGTTAGGTAATATTTATTATGGCGTGCAACAAGCTGAAGAAAAAAGCTTGCGTTTTAAAAGATCGCTTTATATTGTAAAGGATACTAGGAAGGGTGAAGAATATACGTCTCAGAACTTGCGCGTAATCCGTCCGGGAGATGGATTGAAGCCTATGTTTTATGAAACAATTCTCGGAAAAAAAGCCTCGAGAGATATAAAGGCAGGGACTCCACTTTCCTGGGAAAATCTGTGATGAAGAAATATATTCTCTTGAGTGAAAAATCTTGGCACAAGCCAATTTTTAAAGACCTTCAACATCGTGTCGATGCCAGCTGGAAACTCATTGACAAAAAAGAACAGTTTACAATAAGTGAGCTCGACCTCTTTAAACCAGATAAAATATTTATTCCACATTGGTCATACAAAATTGAATCAGAAGTGTATGAGAAATATGAATGTATTGTATTTCACATGACTGATCTCCCGTACGGACGAGGGGGAAGTCCTCTGCAAAACCTGATAGAACGAGGGCATACTGAAACAAAGATTACAGCATTGCGGGTAGAGAAAGAATTGGATGCAGGGAAAATTTATATAAAAAGACCTCTCTCACTGTGCGGCACGGCACAGGAGATATTTTTACGGAGTTCCGGACAAATTGCTGAGATGATTAAGGAAATTCACGAGATAGCGATTGTTCCTGTTGCGCAATCCGGCGAGCCGGTAATATTTAAGAGACGCTCACCTGAACAAAGTAATTTGACAGGACTTTCAGATATTCAAAAAGTATATGATCATATACGGATGCTAGACTGTGAAGGATATCCACCATCGTTTATTGAAACAGAATTTTTTCGATTTGAATTTACCAGGCCAGCATTTAAAGATTCTCAAACCCTAATAGCCGATGTTAGAATCATTAAGAAATAAAAAGATTATGCTTGTGGTAGCGCATCCTGATGATGAGTTATTAGGCTGTGGCGCTACTTTCAATCGGTTAATTTCAGAATATAATTGTTTGGTCCGAGTAGTTATATTGGGTGAAGGGATAACATCCCGTTCAGATCAACGAAGTGTTGATGAATGGAAAGAGCAACTTACCACACACAAAAATAATATCCGGGAGGCCCAGAAAGCTATAGGATATCAGGAGGTATCGGTGCACAACTTTCCGGATAACCGGTTTGATTCAATTGATTTACTTGATATAGTTAAGGTAATTGAAAGAGAAAAAAGAGAGTTTGATCCATCGGCGATTTTTACTCACCATGGCGGCGATCTTAACATTGATCATCAGAGAACTTTTGAAGCAGTGATCACAGCTTGTCGCCCCATGAAAGAAGAAAATGTTAAAATGATAATAACCTTTGAAACCCCTTCCGGGACTGAATGGCGGGCATCATCAGATCCGCGGCATTTTATACCAAATTTTTTTTGCAGCGTATCATTAAAAAACATTAACGCTAAGATTAGTGGAATGGAAAGTTATGCCTATGAGAAACGAACGTTTCCTCATCCACGTTCACCTGAGGCCTTGACGATTCAGGCCCAGCGTTGGGGAATTGTAGTTGGTGCGGAATATGCCGAGGCGTTTTATACAGTAAGAATAGTTGAGTAACCCGATGTTTTTTAAAATATAAATTAATGTTAAGGCAGCAGATTAAGAAGGCGGTTAAAATTGGAATTAAAAAGTTAAGACGTATAACTAAAAGACTTACAAGTCCGAGGTTTAAAAATTACAAAGCTTATTTAGATGTTAAAACAGTTTTGAGTAAAAACTTTGAGCTTAAAGAATCTGCAAAGAGTGATATATGCTTTGTAATCGGGAATGGCCCGTCTTTAAAAAATCATGATTTAACTGCAATTAAGGGTTGTAAGATAGTGATGAATAGTTTTTATCTGCATCCTGACCTAAAAAAAATAGATCCTGATTTCTATATTTTTGCTGATCCGGAGGCCAATAGTATCGAGAAAAATAATGTTTATAATTGGTGGCGAGAAATTGCTAATTATACAAATGGCTTAACAACCAAATTCGTGCTACCTATTAGTTTGATTAACACTTATGTCGTCAATGATCTCTTGATTGACAGGAAAAAATACTTTCTTCTTTTTCAAGGTTTTTTTTCCCAAAAGAGAATTGAACGGTTTAATCCTACAAAGCCAATTCCTTTTTTTCAAAATACTTTGTCAGAAGGTCTACTACTTGCGATGTACTTTGGCTATAAAAAAATTATCATTTTAGGTGCTGATCAAGATTGGCTTTCGCATTGGAACGTTGATAAGCATTTTTATAGTGGTGTATCAAAATCAGCAATAGGTCCAGATATTACCATGCCTTATTATTGGTGGTTAAATGCTGTTAATACAATGTTCCAACAATACCTATCTATCCAGAAAATGGCTTTGCGTAAAGGTATAACCATTGTAAATTGCTCCGAGGGAGGCGTGTTAGATGTTTTTCCAATGAAAATGCTAGATCAGTGTTTAAGAGAATTCAAAAATTAGTTAAGAACTGGATCGTTTCTCAGGTGCCTGAGTATAAGTTCTATAAATCAATTCAACAAGAGGTTTCATTGGGACGCCATGTAAAGTTGTATTTTCCAGTAAGGCTATACAATGTTAAAATAGATAACTATTCTTATATCGGACAATATTCACATTTACAAAATGTAGAAATTGGTAAGTTCTGTTCAATTGGCCCAAAGTGTTTTTTTGGTTGGGGCATTCATCCAACCCATGGGATTTCGACGGCGCCGATGTTTTATTCTACAATAAGGCAAAATGGAATGACATTATCTGATGAGAATAAAGTAATTGAGCAAAAGAAGATAAAGATCGGAAACGACGTTTTTATTGGAATGAACGTGACTATTTTAGATGGAGTTACCATTGGTGATGGTGCCGTGATAGGAGCAGGTGCTGTCGTCTCCAAGGATATTCCATCTTATGCGATTGCTATTGGAAATCCGATCCATATTTTGAGGTATAGATTTTCCAACGAGATCATAAATGCTCTTTTAGAGATAAAGTGGTGGGATCTCGATGACCACGATTTGAAGGAAATTGAAAGAAATTTTTTTGACGTCGAAAAGTTCGTAGCAAAAATGAGGACAAAAAAATGACATTGGTTAGAAATCTTATTCGAAAATTTGGCTTTGACATTGTGAGATATCCGTACCGATATAAACGTACAAAAGTTAGCATCATTAACGACTGGAGAAAAAATCGTTTCAAACTTATCCAGCATTATAAAATAAATGTTGTCTTGGATGTTGGGGCCAATGATGGCCATTTTGGCCTTGAGTTACGTGATAGTGGATATCAAGGACAAATTATTTCATTCGAACCTCTTAAGGATGAATTTTTTAAGTTGAAGGAGAGAGCATCACATGATCCTTCCTGGCAAGTATTTAATTTTGCATTAGGTGATATAAATACGAAAGCTGAAATTAATGTTGCCGGAAATTCTCAAAGTTCCTCTTTACTTGAAATGGGCATCGTTCATAAAACAAGCGCTCCTGAATCTCTTTATGTTGGAAAGCAGACTATTGACGTTAGAAAATTAGATGACCTTTTTCATGAGTATACTTCTAAAAATGTTTATCTGAAATTAGATGTTCAGGGTTATGAGGAAAAAGTTTTTTTGGGTTTCAAGGATAATCTTGACAAAGTTAAGGCAGTGCAACTAGAGATGTCTTTAGTTGAATTGTACGAAGGCGAAAAGACATTTTTTGAGCATAGTAATTTTTTACTTCAAAAAGGATTTAAACTTGTATCCCTTGAGCCAGGATTTTATGATCCTACAAGTGGAAGGTTGCTTCAGGTAGATGGTATTTGGTGTCGATAAATAATCCTTATAATAACTTGGTTAGTGTCATTCTTCCGAATTTGAATACAGATTTAAAATTTATAAAACCTCGTGTTCAAAGTATCATTAACCAGACCTATACAAACTGGGAATGTATAATTGTAGATGGATACTCGACAAACGGTTCATTTGAATATTTAAGTAATTTTGTTGGGAAGGACGAAAGGTTTAAGGCTTATCAAAAACCTAGGAAGGGCATTTACAATGCCTGGAATGAAGGAATAAAGCTTGCCAAAGGCGATTATATTTACATAGCAACAAGCGATGATACCATGCATCCTGACTTCCTGAACAAAATGGTATCTGCTCTGGACCAGCATCCAACCTGTGACCTCGCCCATTGCTGCTTGGAAGTTATAAATGAAAGTGACAATTTAATTTCCGATAACAATTGGAGCAATTACCTTCCTCAACAATATTTTGGGGAGCTTATTGCTAAGCAGCATATCCGTTATGCACCGCATGATGGATTTCTTTATGCCTTTGTTAAAACCGTTTATCATTCTGTTACACAACTTTTAATTAGAAGAAAGATTTTTGACGATATAGGGTTCTTTCTTGAAGATGAAGGGAGCATAGCTGATTTTGAATGGGGCATGCGTACGAGTCTATTCAAAAACACTTTTCATGTGCCAGAATATCTAGCTACCTGGAGAGTTCATCCCCAGCAGGCAACTCAAAAAGATATACATTTTCACTCGGCTACTTACAAAAAGCTTGTTGATTGGGTTGCATTGAATCTAAATTTGTTCAAGAAAAGGTCCTTAAGTGATTTTTCAAGTGCTTCAATTAGGGAACTTACACAGGTTTATCGACAGAATAAAAGATACTTCATGCTTCAAAGACTAAAAAAAAACAATATTCTTGCTTATAAGATTTTGAAGAAGACCTTTTACGGAGATTTACGGCAAACAACAGGTTTAAAGGAGGCCAAACAATATTTTAGGGTAAATAAGTTGGATCGCCTAATAAAAGTGATAGGATCCGATCAGTGAGTAAATCAGTACCAAGTAAATGAAGAAGTTGATTTCTGCCATAAAAAGGAAAATACCCGTATACCAATACAACATCAGGCTGATTCGTGAATTAGCGATTTGGAAAAAAGGGTACTATCCACCTGGACATTATTATTCCCCCATTGTTTCAAAGGATTCCATTTCCTCTAAGGCTTCGATAGACTATAACCAGCTAATTGGCGGAATTGATCTTCAGGATGACAGCCAATTTAAGCTCTTGAATGTGCTTAAAGAAAATTACACTAATGCTTTATTCCCCTTTAAAAAACATCCGGACCTGCGTTACTATTTCGAGAACGATTACTTCAGTTTTTCTGATGGAATATTTCTAAGCCTTTTGATGAGGCATTTTAAGCCGGAAAGCATCATTGAAGTAGGTTCTGGTTTTTCTTCAGCCGTAATGCTGGATACAAATGAAAAACATTTGTCAAATAAGACACAGCTTACTTTTATCGAGCCTTACCCCGAAGAAAGATTACATCTCTTGCTAAGGAACGGTGACAATTGTACTGTTAAAAAGGAGTTTGTGCAGCAGGTTGACCCTGTTTTTTTTACCACTTTGTTAGCTGGAGACATGCTTTTTATCGATTCATCACATGTTTCTAAATACAAAAGCGATGTTAACTTCATCTTGTTTGAAGTCTTGCCTATTTTAAATTCTGGTGTGATCGTTCACTTTCATGATATCTTTTTTCCTTTCGAATATCCAGTTGAGTGGTTACAACAGGGCAGATCATGGAACGAAGCATATCTACTAAAAGCATTTCTTCAGTACAACTCACAGTATGACATTTTACTGTTTTCTTCTTACCTGGAAGGGAAGTACCGGACCTGGTTCGAGCAGCATATGCCGTTGTGTCTAAAGAATCACGAATCCATACCGAATATTGCAACTTCCAATTTGATGCAAACGACGGGTCAATCCATCTATATTGTAAAGAAATAATTAGTTTCTTCGCTATGGCAGAATCAAAGTATGTTGCATCTTTTAGTGTGTTTAGCGGCAAATTTTTCGGGCATGGTGGGGAAAAGAGGACAAAGCAGCTTGAGGCCTTGGTAGAAGAAAAGTTTAATTATCAATTAGTCCAATCCCCTTCTGTATTTAATAGTATAAAACCAATATCAGTAAGAAGTAAAATAAGACGAGTTGGCTACATTCCGAAGGTTCTTTTTTCTTTTCGCAACAACAAAAATTTTCGATTCAACACTATATTAGAGGAGGGGTATAAGTTTTTCAGGCAAGAGACATTTCTGGATTCCAAGAGGAATCTTTTCGCCCATGCAGATACTATACTTTGGGAAAATAACTTTCCGGCTTTTTCCTACATGCTTTACCTTCTTAAACACAAGTATTCAAAAAAAGTGGTTGCATGTCCTCATAATCTTGAATCCCTTGTTCCTCTTCAAAAGCTCCGGTGGCATGGAAAAAAAAATATCCAATTCCTGGATCAGGAATTGGAAGCTTTGAGCATGTGCGACGAAGTATTTGCAATTTCAGAAGAAGAGCAATGGCTTCTCAATTTATTCGGTATTAAAGCTAGATATTTGCCTTATTATCCGGTTGGCGAATTATTTAGTTTACTGAAAGAACTCCGGAAGTACAGAGAAGAAAATGCCAAGGAATCTTTTTTTTTAATAATAGGATCTATCACAAATCCTCCCACCAGGGCGGGTATGATTACATTATTAAAGCAGATAAAAAAAATTGGAACTGAAAACCATATTGACTATCGTTTCAAAGTTACAGGGTATGGAACAGAGCAGCTTTCTTCGGAATTCAATTCAGGCTGTATTGATATTTTAGGATATACGGAAGATCATGTCTTACATGAGCTTATGAAAAAATGTAAATCGATGATTTTGTATCAGGGTTACAGTACCGGTGCGCTTACCAGAATTCCGGAAATGCTTGTGGCGGGGATTCCCGTTATTTCCGATGACGGCGGTGCGAGGTCTTATCGAAGAATGGAAGGCATGCATATCTATAACAACTTAAATGACCTCGTAGAACTTGTTCACAGCGATTTTTCATTACCCGCTCTTCCAGCAAGGCCAGATAAACTTTTTTCCGATTTCGTTCAAACGTTATAATTTGATAGTGGCAATCGTATCCAATTTTTAAAATGCTTTCGATAATTACAGTTACCCGAAATGATCGGGAAGGTTTAAGACGGACGATAGAGAGTACTGCTACGATTCTGGCAGAATCCAATAATGTCGAGCAATTAGTTATAGATGGCAGTGACGATGAGCACGCTATAGAGAATGAAAATATTTGCAGAAATATTTCGCAACTAACGTATGCTAAGAGAGAAGCTAAAGGTATCTCGGATGCTTTTAACTATGGCATCTCGATTGCGACACATAAATGGCTCTGGTTTTTAAATGGTGGAGATCGACTTAACAATAAGTTGGACTTAATCTTATTTTTGAAATTCCTCGAGAATGTAACTGCTGATATATTAATATTTCAGCTAGAACTTATGCAAAAAGGAACTATTGTTCCTTTTCCGTCCTTTCACAAAATTCTTCCTCCTGTTGTGCCCTGGATTCCACACCCCGCCACGATAATCAACAGGGAAATATTTATTAAATATGGACCTTTCGACAAAAAGTATAAAATTGCGATGGATTATGAACTGTGGCTAAGACTCTATGGGAAAAAAGTTGTTGTTAACATGGTGTCTATCCCAATCGCAATCTATGATGAGAATGGAGTATCGTCAACAGACATCGCAAAGGTGAGCTTTGAGGGTCGTGAAGTTCTAAAGAAAAGTAAAATGAGATTATTTAAACTCTGGCTCAATACTGGTAAAAATATTTTAAATCAGTATATGCGCTTTAATAGATCTGTTAATGGAGATTAATCCGGCAAACAAAAATATTTTTAACAAAATATTTACCGATAATTTATGGGGCGATAACGATTCGAAATCCGGACCGGGCTCGAATATGCTCCAGACAAAGGCTTTACGACAGACCTTACCGGTCTTTTTTTTAAAACACCAAATTAAAACGGTATTGGATATACCCTGTGGCGATTTTCATTGGATGAAGGAAATCCAGGGGAATCTGTCCGGTGTTCTGGATAATTACATCGGCGGAGATATAGTAGACGAAATTGTTACTGCCAACAATTTGAAATACGGCGATTCAAAATTTAGATTTGAAGTATTGGATATTACCCTATCTAAATTACCTGCAGTAGATGTGATCCTATGTAGAGACTGCCTGGTTCATTTATCTTACCACTATATATACCTGGCATTAAAATCAATCAAAAAGTCCGGGTCAAGGTTCTTATTAACCACTTCCTTCATAGATGAGCGACGGAAAAATAAGAATATGATTAGTGGCGGATGGCGTCCGCTGAATTTCAGGAAGCATCCTTTTTTCTTTCCTGATCCGGTTGATACTATTGTTGAGAATTGTACTGAAAATGATGGTATTTATTATGACAAAAGTTTAGTGCTTTGGAAAATTAACAGCTTAAACCTTTCTTTTTTTTATTTTTTTATTGTGTATAAACGTATCCGACTAAGCCTTATAAAATTTGCAAAAGATCGTATTTATAACCCCCTTTTTCGGTAATACGGGCTCTGAGATAGCGTTGTTTAATCTTATAGTTCGCATTAAGAACATCGAGGTAATCGTAATTAGTAAATCACAGGGTTCGCTTGCAACACTTTTGCCGGCCCACATAAAATTCTACGATTATCGTACTTTTTGTAAAAGGAATAAAAAGTTGATTTTGTTAATTCAGCTACGAAACAGGATTTTCAAGTCGCAAATTTCGATTTTTGAATATTTCCTTGATCGCGTAACCCGGTCACATAAAACACTTTTTTATGTAAACACGCTCGTTTTTCCAGAAGCGATTAAATATTTGAAAAAACGCAAGTATAAATTTATTGTACATGCCCATGAGCTTCAACATAAATTCAATCATCTTACAATTTCGAATTTCGACGATATTATTAATGGTGCCGACTTCATATTTACGTCTTCTAAAACGGTTAATGACGTGTTCAAGACAATGGGCAGAGATGAGAATATAGCCTGTAGCTATCCCGGTATTGATTTAAAAACCATAACTCCCGTTGCTAATAGTTCTAATCTAAGAGAGCATTGTAAAATTGCAGCCGATGCCTTTGTCGTTGTAATGAGTGGTACAATAGATGTCAATAAGAACCCGGAGGCATTTATACAAATTGGAAGGATCCTTAAAGACAAGGGTTTGAATATCCATTTACTTTGGATCGGGGTGCAGAGCGATAGCGCATATTTTCAGTTTTTGCAAAACAAAACCAAGGAATATAATTTAGAAACGCGGTGCTCCTGGATCAAAAAATTAACAGGAACAGAATACTACGATTATTTAAACCTCGCCGACTGCTTTATACTGACCTCCACGCAAGAATCATTTTCCATTGTCTTAGTAGAGTCCTTAGCTTTGGGGAAGCCTCTATTTTCATTTAAATCAGGTGGACCTGAAGAAATTATTAACAATGATGCGATAGGGCTCATAATTGAAGATCACTCACAAGTAAAAATGGCGGAGGCAATAGAGAAGTTAATTAATCGGCAAATTTCCTTTCGTCCCGAAATGGCAAAGGCTCGAGCTATAAACTTTTCTATCGAGTCAAGTTTTGAAAATTGGAACACCATATTACGGGAAAGGTATTTTAAAGGTATAACATGAAATCCCTTATTACTGTAGCCATACCATTATATAACGGAGCAAAATTCATTGTTGAATGCCTCGAATCCTTAAAGGCCCAATCAAGATTAGAAGAATGCGAAATACTAATTGTTGATGACCAGTCGACGGATAGTTCATTCGTTATTGTTAGTGACTTTATTAAGAGAAATCAGCTGCACGGTAAATGGAGAGTTGAGCAAAACAAAACAAATTTAGGCTTAGTGGGCAATTGGAACCGATGTTGTCTATCAGCTGAGGGTGAGTGGATCATGTTTCTTTTCCAGGATGACTTTCTCGAGCCCGATGCAATACAACACAGAATCAACTTACTGCAAACATATCCTTACTCTATCTTTATTTCGGATCGGAATTATGTCTATGAGCTGCCTACCGAAACATCGAGAAAAGACTTTTATGAAACCCAGCTAAAACGGCTGTCTGATTACTATTTTAAACCGGCTTATCTCTACAAGGAAGATGTTGCAAAATTATTAATTGAGAATTTTTTAGGACAAAATTTTATTGGTGAGCCAGTCGTTGGCATTTTTAAGAAAGACTTACTTAACAAGTATGGATACTTTGATCTTGATTTAAAACAAATATGTGACCTTGAATTATGGTTAAGGATGGGGCTGAACGAAGGTTTATTTTTTGATCCTAAAAAAATTGTCAACTTCAGGATACATGATAACTCTGCTTCGAAGAGAAATTCACTAAATAAAGTCACCGTCAGTAGGGTGGACCGGGTAAAACTTGGATATAAATTTTTAACAAAAGAATACTATAGTGAATTAAGGTTATGGTATGCAAAACAGCAGTTTACAAATTCTTTTGATGAATTGTATACTATATGGTGCTTTGAAAACCTACCATTAAACCGTCATTTGTTATCTTATAAGAAGGTAATCGACAACACAAAATTTAAAATGGACATGCGTTTTGTTTTTCGAAAGTTAAAACTTAGACTAATGGCATCTAAAAAATGAAGACAATTTATGCCATAGTGGTAACATATAACGGAATTCAGTGGTTACATAAATGCTTTGGAAGTCTTCGTAATTCGGATTATCCGATAAAAGTTATAGCTGTTGATAATGGATCTACGGATGGAACTGTAGAAGCTTTGTCTACAACCTTTCCAGAAGTAGAAATAATAAAACCAGGGAAAAATCTTGGGTTTGGCATGGGTAATACTGTAGGTATTAAAAAGGCGTTGGAGTATGGTGCAGATTTTGTTTTTCTATTTAATCAAGATGCTTATCTTTTTAAAGGTTCTATGAGGGACCTTCTCCAATCTTTCGATAGTGACCCTATGGCCGGTATAATAAGTCCAATTCATTTGGCTGGAGACGAAAGAAATTTAGATTTTGGGTTTTACAGATATGTGCATCCAAATGATACCCCTTATTTGTTGGGGGACCTTTTTTCGAATGACTTAAGGCCGCTCTACCAAAGTAAATTTATTAACGCCGCAGCTTGGATAATGAGAACAAGTATGATAAAACAAATTGGCTTTTTTCACCCGATATTTGACCACTATGGTGAAGATGTGGAGTATGCCCTGCGGATGGAGAAGGTGGGGTTCAAATTCTTTGTATTCACCAGGTATTCCATTGTTCATGACCGGGTACAAAACAGATCGCTCAACAAATTTTTTAATTATGGGCAAGACTTCCAGCGACGAATGCTTTTAGCGCTAGTAGAAAAGAAACTTTCATACGGTCAGGTTACAATGAAATTTATCAGATTATTTTTTTTCAACCTTTTAAATTTTCAACCAGGAAATGCCGTCTTGATTTATAAGCATTGGAAAATGGTGAATAAAAAGAAAAAATTTCTTTCTTGATTGTATCTTTATGAGCTTAACGATTTATAAAGGCTACAAGGCAGTTTCATAATGTCTCTCACGGTTTCAGTAGTAATTCCAGTTTACAATGCCGCGCCTTTCGTTGCTCACGCTGTTCGATCGGCCTTGGCTCAACCTGAAGCTGGTGAAGTAATTCTAGTAGAGGACGGTTCTTCCGATAATAGTTTGGAGATATGCTTAGAGTTGGTGAAACTGTCTTCACGTATTAAGTTATTTCGACATAAAGAAGGAGCGAATCTGGGAGCTGGCGCGACCAGAAATTTCGGTATTGATAAAGCCATCTTTGAATACATTGCTTTTCTCGATGCGGATGATTATTTCCTTCCGCATCGGTTCAAGGAAACAGTGAGAGTTTTTCAGGAGAATGCTGATGCGGATGCCGTTTATGAAGCTGCTGGCCATTTTATCCAGGGAAAAGAGGATACATATAAAATATACACCATCAATAGATCCATTGCACCTGAAAAACTCTTTCACTATCTACTAAAGGGAACATATGGACACTTTCATACCAATGCAATTACATTTAAAAAAGGGCTGTTAAAAAGAACTAACGTATTTGACACTACTTTGCGATTGCATCAAGATTCCGAATTATGGTTACGTTTCGCATTTTATGGAAAGCTTTACCCAGGAGAGCTGCAGAAACCGGTAACGATGGTAAGAATGCACGAGAATAACCGCTTCAAACACTCTAATGAAGCCTCAAGGTTACAATTTTGGAAAGCCGTTTCCGACCATTTCGTGAACAAACGCGTTCCTAAGGTAGATTATGTATTACTTTTATTGAAGTATTGCAGGGCGAGGGCACATGCAAACAAAACCCATATTCTGCATGAATTTAGATTTGTACTTAAAAATGAAAGATCAAAAGTTATTAAACTTATATTTTAAATTTTGCCAGGTGAGCGCAGACAGGATTACATGATTTTATTAATAAAAAAGCCCTGCGTTAAAATATAAATCACAGTAATTGAGAATTTAATAACATTGACAGCATGCACAAATATTTTGCAGGGTTCATTATGACTTATGAGCGCCCTGAAATTTTGGCGTCAACGATAGCAAAAGTATTTGCACAGAGCATGGCTCCTCAAAAACTTGTTATTGTGGATAATAGCGAAAGTGAAAAAACAAAAATTCTTATTGAATCGATCGATGATCCGCGTCTTGAGTATGTAGCCGTTGGCTATAACGCAGGGCCTGCTGGCGCAGCGAAAGTTGGATTGCAGCGTTTGGCTTCTGAAGGATACGAATGGATTTATTGGGGAGATGATAATGATCCCCCGAATGGCAGGGACACTCTAAAAGATGAATTAAATCTTGCTGAACAAACAACAAACGTTGGCATAATAGGTGAAGTGGGCGTGCACTTTAATAAATATACAGGAAGGACTTCCGGCTACAAAAATAAGGAATTACAAAAAATTATGGATGCAGATGCTGTAGCAGGTGGCAGGCAAATGATCGTCAGTAAAAAAGCGGTTGATGCAGGGATATTACCTACTGAGAAGCTGTTTTTTGGTTTTGAAGAGCTAGACTTTTGTATCAAAGTTAAAAAAGCTGGCTTCAGGATTATTTTTGATGGCGAAAAAATGAAAGCAGGGAGAAGTGAACAAGGAAATCATGACCCTAATTATAAATGGAGAGGAAAGACGATTCAACAGGCAGATAAAATTTGGCGACAGTACTATAGCTCTCGAAATATGCTATCTATTCTTTTCCGTAATAGATTTTATTTTGCCTACTTTTATAATCTTTCCAAAATAGTCTTCAAACCTTTTTTTTTACTACGATTTGGCTATGAGTATGGTGCAAAGAGCTTTAATATATATTGGGGCGCTGTAGTCGATCATTTCAAAAACAATTTCGGTAAGAAGGACTTCAAAGTGAAGTGAAAGGTTTCCGGAAATAGATATTGAGACTAATGGTATCCTATATTTGTAGCTACTTTGTCTTAGTTAACCAGTCTATATGAATACAGACAGCTTTCTGCAAGGAGTTGAATTGAAAATTAAAATGAACATCGACTATGTAATTAATTTACGAAACGAAAGAAGCATGAAAAGTGACTTAAGTTTTGTTACAGAAGGCGATTTGTTGATAAATAACATAATAGAAGAAGCTGCTAAAGAGCTAGGCGAAAATGTTGTCGTTGTTTCAGAAGAAAAAATAAATATGGCAATTGTCGATATGGGTGGATATATTATTGTAGTAGATCCGATTGACGGTACCGAGAATTTTACTTCTGGATTGCCGATGTGGGGTGTTTCAGTTTCCTGCTTTTATAATGGTAAACACACTGGCTCCTTGCTTGGGTGTCCCGAAATGAATTTATGGATTAAAAGTGGAAATACTGTGCCCCAATTCTATTCTAGAATACGAGGACTGTCCTCTTCCCTAAAGATGGACGAACTTATTAAGGCAACGCAGGGACATGAATATCGAATATTGGGATGCTGCGTGTATAATATGATGAGTGTTATTCGTGGCTCTTTTTTATCTTTCGAAAATCCGAAGGGAGCAAATTCATGGGATATCCTGGGAGGTATAAATTTGGCCCTGGAACACAACTTAAAGGTAATTGTAAATGACAAACCATATTCAGGACAGTATTTACCGGCTGATCAAAAATACCGGTTTTGGGTCGGGCGTTAAAAATATTTTTATTATTGGAAAAGGCCCCAGTATTGATGAGCTTGATGGTTTTCCTTTTCCGGAAGGACTGATTTTAAACATCAATGACTCTGAAAAAATCATTCAGGGCCATATTGGCATCTTTAGCAGCAACTGGGTAAGGCAAAGTTTAAAAGAACGAGGTTTTAAATGTCAATATTATTTGGCCGGTAAGCCGTTGCCGGCTATTGTGCCGCATTCCGTTTTACCTGCCATACCGTTTGAATATGATGGTGAAGAATTAACCATCTTTCGTTTTGAATCCGATGACTACTACGATGAGCCTTTCGTTTTGTCTAATGCACTCAAAGTTTGCAGGGATATTGGAAAATTAACTCACACAAAACCCAATGTCTATTTGCTGGGATTTGATTTTTCTACCGACAAGGGAGAGATTAGTAAACATCTTGGCGTTGATTATGCCAAAAATGAAATTGAACGGTCTCTTGTGGTTCATTCCCAGGAGAACGAGTATTTGCAATTTGTAAAATATTTCCAGGACAACCCGACTATCAGCCTTCTCCATGTTGGTACTAAAGAATATAGCTCAATTACTTCCATACAGTTCAAAGAACGATTTTCTCCCATCATTGAAGTTAAAATTGAACAAGAGCCAACCGATCAATTACCTCAGCCAAACAAAGTCCTTATCGTAGCCGAATTAACCAATAACCATCTCGGGGATATTAGCCGGCTGGTTGAAATGGTCGAGCGGGCAAAAGAAGCAGGGGCTGACCTTATCAAGGTTCAGAAAAGGGAGGTGGATACGTTTTACTCCCCGGAAAAATTATCAAGCTATTATTGGTCACCGTTTGGAAAAACACTGAGGGATTACAGAAAAGGCGTAGAGCTAGACGAAGAAAAGTTAGTCAGGCTGAATGAAGTTTGCAAATCACTTGATATCGGTTGGTTTTGCTCGGTGTTGGATTTTCCATCCTTTGAGGTGATCAACCGTTTTTCGCCAGAGTTTATTAAAATTCCTTCAACCATTTCGAACCATCGGGATTTCCATCAGCAAGTCGCAAAATCTTACCAGGGACCGATCGTTGTATCAACTGGGTATACGGACCAGTCGTATGAACAATATATTCTGGACACGTTTAAGAGCAATGAAAAAATTTATCTTCTTCATTGCATCTCAGCTTATCCGGCAGCCATGCAGGACTGCAACATAGCGATCGTGAAACATTATGCGGATTTGGCTCAACGTTATACAACTTTGATACCCGGTTACTCCAGTCATGATCTGGGCTCTTTCGCCTCTATCCTTGCCGTTGCGAGTGGCGCCAGAATGTTGGAAAAACATGTTAAACTTGGCGATATTGACTGGGTGCATTTTGATAAAGTGGCTTTGGACTTAAAAACGGATAGTTTTAAAAAATATGTAAAAGATATCAGAAATACGGAAACCGTGTTAGGATCGTCTCTAAAAGAAATATTGAAATCGGAACATCACAAATACGAGGTCAATAAAGTTTAGCTATGGGTAGAATTATTAAGGCGTTAGTTCCTGTCCGGTCTGGCTCAGTTCGAGTTGAAAATAAAAACCTGCATCCATTTTGTGGAAGTACATTATTAGAGCTTCGTGTCAAACAACTCCTCACGTTACCGTTTTTAGACGGAGTAGTAGTGAGTTCGAATGACCCTGAAATGCTTAACATTGCAAAGAACTTAGGAGCCGAAATTCATCAGCGAGATCAATATTATGCTTCTAATACAGTTTCCATGAGCGAAGTGTATGAAAATATGGCGTCGTCTATGATCTGTGACGATGTGATGTATGCCCTTGTAACGACGCCACTGGTTACCAATGAATCGTTTATCAATGCTTTTAAACTTTACAACGAGTTACCAGAGGGGTTTGACTCAATTTCAACAGTGGCTGACGTCAAGGAATTTTTGATAAAGGAAGGAAAACCTTTTAATTATGATGGTAACAAAATTCCCCGGTCGCAGGACCTTCCGGATATCGCGAAACTTACGTTTTGCATATCCATCCTGCCGCGCCTAACCATGATCGAAAAAAGAAGCTGCCTGGGTAAGAATCCGTTCTTTTTCAAACTCGATCAGAAGGAGTCGGTAGACATCGATACCCCGTTTGATTTTAAGATGGCTGAATTGCTATATGAATATTATGTGCTTAAATCGAAATCGTAATACGGACCGTTGACGTCTAAACAACTTTTAAATTAAATGAGAGAACTGGCAAAAAAGATTTTGAGATCGTTGGGATTTAAGCTGATCAGGCTGAAGTCAAAAAGAACATTACCCGTACCTACACTGGATAACATTGAAATCGTTGTAAAGTTCTATCAATTAATGAAACAACCTATTTCCTTGCTTCAAATTGGTGCCTGCGATGGAGTTACCAGTGATTCAATTTATAAATACATAAAACAAGGAAACATTAAAGCTTACCTCGTAGAGCCAAGCAGCGTAAACTTTAACAAACTAAAACTATTTTACAACGCACAGCCAGACGTTACGCTTATTAATTCTGCTATCTCTGACCGAGATGCGCGACAGACTTTTTATTCCATTAGGGACGAAGGCAGATGGAAGGACAACGGATGGGCCAGGCAGCTCGCATCTTTTTATAAACAACATTTGATAAAGCATGGAATTCTTGAGCATGAAATCCAGGAAGAGGAAGTTGATTGCGCGACGGTTCAGAGCGTTCTTACCCGCTACGGGATATCCAACCTCGATGTTCTGATCATTGATACTGAGGGATATGATGGCGAGATTGTTAAAATGGCACTTGCTCAGAATGTGTTGCCTAATTTTATTGCCTTTGAAAATGTACAACTTGTCAAGACATACCGACAACATGAATTAACCGACTTGTATAATAAGCTCAAGGAGAAGGGATACGTTTGGACGCATGACAGAATCAATACCCTTGCAGTGAAAGCTGAATTCTTCAATGGTTAGTTCGGCTGCCGAATTATGAAAGACTTTATCTTAAGGACGTATAAATTTTTATTGGGATTCCTTTTATTTCTTGTATACAAGAGAACATTAAATTTCCATCAGCTTATTAAAGGCAAAAGAATTGCGATTGTAGGAGCTGCTAGTTCCGCCTATAATACCGATAAGGGCGATTACATTGACAGCTTTGATTTTGTAATCCGGATCAACAAGGCACCTCACCAATTAAAAGACGGAAAATTTAAAAAGGATATAGGGACAAAGGCGAATATCCTTTTTCATAGCTTTTTTGAGAATCAGCAGAGCGGGGGAGGCCCACTGGATATCACACTCTACGATGCTCTCGGGATTGAATATATTATTAATCCGATATCCGCATATAGTGGGTTTCGGGTCACCTTTAATTTTTATAAAAAATATTTAATCGGGCGAAAGGTATATCATCTGCCATCGGGTAATTACCGGATCATTAAAGCTGGTCTGCAGGATTATTTGCCAACCATCGGTTTCTGTGCTTTGAAGACGGCTATGGAAGGAGAGTTTTCAGAGTTGTATATTACCGGATTTACTTTTTTCAAAACAGCTTTTGGCGCTGGATACAGAGATGACATGAAAGAAGCGCATCAGGTACAGAAGTACATAGCAGACAAAGGACTCCATAACCCTGATTTAGAATTTAAAAGCTTTGTAAGCACGCTTGCGAAACATCGCTCTAAAAATATTGTCATGGACGATGTATTAAAATCCATAGTCGATAGTTATCAGGCGAATAATCTATGAAAAGGACCTCCATATTTATTGTACCACGGGCGAGCACTGCATGGAAGGGAAATGAAGCAGGATGGATCACTGCGTCCGGTTGGGCTTCAGCAGGGCAGCAGCTCTGGGGCGAGGCACTTGTGGCAACTACCGACGGTATTTTTTCGCCACAGGAATCGATACTATTTCCGAGAACATTGGGAGGAGCAAGTACTTCACGTTCAAAAAAGAAACCTTTCCGGAAATTGGTTCCGGAATTTTTAATCACAGGATACAAGGACTGGAAACTTAAAAATTCTAAACCTCACACTTGGCCTATTGAACAAGATACAAGACTAAATGATAGGCAAGTAATGATGGTTTGGGAGCGACATGATCTATTTCCCGGACCAGGAAGGCGATTAGCTAATAAGTTGCGGATACCGTTGGTAACATCCGTTGAGGCTGCGGTAGTTTGGGAAGCACGCAAATGGGGAGTCACCCGTCCGTTATGGGGCCAATGGCTTGAGAAAAACGTAGAGGCGAAATCCCTGAAACAATCTGATCTCGTAAGTTGCGTGTCGGAGGAAGTGAAAGAAAAAGTAATTGCTATGGGGGTAGATCCTAATAAAGTGATCGTATCGCCAAACCGGGTCGATGCTTCTGTTTTTCACCCTGGAGTAGATGGAAGTGCCATCGAGAAAAATTACAATCTTAAAAATAAAAAAGTTCTCGGATGGACTGGAAGCTTCCGGTCTTTTCACGGACTTGATACTTTGGTGAGCGCATTCAAACAAGTTCATATTCGGCATCCGGATGCTTTAATGATCCTGGTCGGGGACGGGCTTGAATTTGAAAAGATCAAACAATTGGCATCTGACAACGGGCTCGAGAATTTAATTATTTTTCCTGGTAAACAACCGTTTACGTCAATCCCATCATTTGTCGCTACATTTCATGTTGCTCTGGTAAGTGCAAGGTCCGCGGAGGGATTTCACTATTCGCCGCTAAAACTCAGAGAATACCTCGCGGCCGGCAAAGCAGTCATTGCGCCCAGAGCTGGTAACTTACCTGACCTCTTCCTGGATGGCAGGGACTTAAGCTTCTATCATGCTGGCGACGCCACCGATCTTGCCGGTAAGATAAATCAACTATTAGAAGATCAAAACATGCACAGATTATTAACGAAAAACGCTCTGGCACTTTTTGAATCGGAGGGTACGTGGATTCATGAATTAAAAAAAGTTTGCGAAAGGCTCAATATTTCCTATTAAAATAAGGCACTTGAAGATTTTACAAATTATCCAAAAACCACAGCTTCGGGGTGCCGAGATATTTGCCTGTCAGCTATCAATAGAGTTAAAAATGATCGGCGACACGGTGGATGTAGCTTATCTTTTTTCAAATGAGTCGAATCAACTCAACTTCGATCTGAATTTTATTTCATTGCATGGATCAGCAAAAAAAAGATTCCTTGATTGGCGAGCATATAAAAAACTTAACGAGGTTATAATACTGGGAAATTATGATATTGTACAGGCCAATGCAGGGGATACATTAAAGTACGCTGTTTTCTCCAAGAAAATTTTTGGGTGGAAGCAACCGCTTGTATTTAGAAATGCTAATACATTGGGGGCGTTTATAAAAAATAAGATTCATAAGAGGTTTAATCAAGCGTTGTTGAGTTCTTGCGATTACTTTATTTCAGTTAGCGAAAGTTGCCGCCGAGACCTTATTAGTATTTATTCTCCTGCTGAGCAGAGATCGGAAACCATTCCAATCGGAACATACGAATTTGAAAAAATTGTTCCCTCTGAGTTCCGCCACTCTAGTGAGCCTGTTTTAATCAACGTTGCAAGCTTTGTTCCAGAAAAGAATCATTCGTTTTTGCTCGACATCTTTCACCTTTTCTTTCAGAAAAATAAGAGTGGATATTTGTGGTTAGTGGGTGATGGTAAACTCCGTCCTGCCTTGGAAGCAAAGGCCCGTGCTTTAGCCTTGGAAGAGCGAATTATTTTCTTTGGCTTTACAAAAAATGTGTTGCAATTGCTGAAGGCGGCGGATGTAATGGTCATGCCTTCAAAAATTGAGGGATTACCAGCCGTCATTCTCGAAGCACTAGCTATGGGCGTTCCAGTCGTAGCGTCTAGCGTTGGGGGGATCCCTGATGTTATAACGGATGAAAGCACAGGTTTTTGTATTAGTAGTGAAGAAAGTGAGCGATATGTGGAAAAGATTGAAAGGATTTTGAAAGACGAAGAATTGAGAAAAAAAATTATTGGAAACGGTAAAGCAATAATTTCCTCTAATTTCGCAATGTCTTCAATCGGAAAGAAATTTAAATCAGCCTATACCAATCTCCTACGCCAAGAATAAATTTAATAAATACATCAAAAGATAAAATGATCTATCAGACAATACAACACAGCAGTTAACAATACTTGATTTATGAAATATATTTATTTGTTGATTTCCAGAAACCGGAGAAGAAGACTAGTGAGATATCTGAACAGAATTGTTCAGTTTTTATACTTCGCGCTGGAGAATAAAAATAACGATCATAAAACAAATGGTGAATTCTGGTTAATGGAGCAACTTTCGAAGACAAATGCGAGGACTATATTTGATGTTGGGGCGAATGTTGGGAAATGGTCCACAGAAGCACGAGCGCTTTTTTCAAATGGTTCTATTTATGCTTTCGAACCAATGCCAGAGGTTTTTGAGAAATTGAAGTTGAATGTCTCGAACAAACCGAAATTACACATCTTTAACTTCGCGCTGTCTTCCGAAAAGGGTGTGTTAACTTTTAATTATTATCCAAACTCAATACTTTTTAGTTCAATTTATAATCACTACAGAGGCGGTGAGGCAAAGCGTATCGATGTTCCCTGTGTTGACGGGGACAGCTTTTGCGACGAACATAAAATCGATGAAATCGACTTTCTCAAATTAGATGCTGAAGGTTCTGAGCATTTCATATTAAAAGGGTTCAAACGAATGTTGGCTTTACAAAAGATAAGGGCCGTTCAATTTGAATATGGGGTCCTTAATATCGATTCGAAGTTTCTTTTGAAAGATTATTTTGAACTGTTTTCATCCTATGGGTATTCGGTAGGTAAAATTTTTCCTAATCACATAAGCTTTGATCCATACCACTGGACGCAGGAAAATTTTATCGGCCCCAACTATGTGGCCATAAGAAATACAGAAATCCCGCTCATTAAAGCGCTGACGAACTCGTAATCCTGACCATCAAATTTTTTGGCTAAAATACAAATCCTCCATATTATCAAATCCCTGGGACGGGGCGGGGCGGAGACTCTGCTTCCGGAAACATTACGAATTCACGATCTAACTCGGTTTGACTTTCATTACATCTACTTTCTGCCCTGGAAGAATCAAATGGAGCGTAGCTTGCTGGAAAATCACGGAAAGGTAACATGTATCAAGGCCAATGATAATATACAGCTGATGTTGCGGATTCGTGATGTTATACGCTATGTAAAAGCAAACAAGATACACGTCATTCATGCCCATCTGCCCTGGGCGGGCATTATCTCCCGAATCGCTGGCAGGCTGACACGCATACCTGTAATTTACACAGAACATAATAAGCAAGAACGTTATCACATCGCGACACGAGTTATGAATCTTGCAACGATGAACTGGCTCACGCGGATCATTGCCGTGTCTGAGGATGTAGCTGCGTCTATACGCAAGCATAAGCCAAAGTTAAGGCCCAATTTACAAGTAATATTGAACGGGGTTAACACAAGGCATTTTGCACCTGAATGGCCAGGAAAAAAGAAGATCCTGCAGGATTTAAATATCCCGGAAACTGCTCCTATTATCGGTACCATTGCTGTATTCCGATTCCAGAAGCGGTTGGAGGTCTGGATAGAAGTCGCTAAAAATATTTTGACTCAGCAGCCTGGTGTTCATTTCATTATTGTAGGGGATGGTCCCTTACGAGGGATGTTGCTCGAGAAGACATCTCGACTAGGATTAACGGACAGAATTCATTTCGCTGGGCTGCAAACAGAAGTAAGGCCTTACCTGGCAATCTTTGACCTATATATGATGTCATCTGTATTCGAAGGGTTACCTATCGCCTTATTAGAAGCGATGTCTTCCGGATGCGCAGTCGTAAGTACAAATGCCGGAGGTATAAAAGAAGTCATCCGACATGATGTCGATGGCCTGATTTGTAATGTGGATGCGCCAGAGTTATTGACGAATTTAGCGGTCGGTTTGTTGCGGGCGCCCGACAAGCGCAAATCACTTGGAATTAGAGCCCGTCAAAGAATTATTGACTCTTTCAGCCTGGAGACAATGGTAGCATCTTTAGAAAAAGTTTACGAAGAACTTTATGCGGATTCTTCTAGAACCGGAAAACTTGGGTGAGGTTAAATCTAACTTATATTTGCATTTCTGATGCAAATACGTCCCGCGATCGAATCTGATATTCCTGCAATAGTTGAACTGCTTAAGACAAGCCTTGGGGAAAGCTTGATGCCAAAATCTGTGGCTTATTGGCGCTGGAAGCACACTGAAAATCCATTTGGCCCTTCGGCTGTTCTGCTTTATTGGGACAACGAAGTACTTGCAGGCGTTCGAGCTTTTATGCGTTGGGAATGGACGAAGGAACAGAAGGTTTATCATGCACTCAGGGCTGTCGATACAGCTACGCATCCCCAATATCAGGGCAAGGGTATTTTTAAGAAACTTACTTTGTCGTTAGTTGAAGAATGTAAATTAAACGGGGATCACTTTATATTCAATACCCCGAATGAACAAAGTAAACCGGGCTACCTGAAAATGGGATGGCAGGAATGTGGAAAGCTTCCGATAACCATGAGTATACAAAGACCATTCCGTATGTTTAAAAAGGCGCTAAAAGGAGAGAGTACCGAACTTCCAAAACCGATCGATAACAAAATAGCATATTACCTGAATCATCCCTCCCTATCCTTGTTATTAAAAAGTTCTTTAAACTTAAACCGGATGACGACAAATGTTTCTGTACCTTATTTAAAATGGCGGTATAACGATGTACCCGTAGTTGACTATGTCGTGTTGGGTGAAGAAGAGGAAGATTTATTAACAGGACTTATGATAGGACGTATAAAACAATCGAAATTAGGGATAGAATTGCGTATTACAGATTGCTTTTTGAAAAGCAAGCAGGCAGAAAAAGCCCTCATTTCAAAAATAAAAACTAAAAAAAGGGATTGGGGCATTGATTATTGTACAGTCAGCGGATTGGGTCAAGACTATATAAAACGTATAACGGGGGAATACCGCATGAACTTGCCGGTAGGTCCGGCTGTAACAATAAGGCCGTTGAACCTTACTGACTTAGATATCTTGCAAAACTTTAGACGATGGTCACCTTCCATTGGAGACCTTGAATTATTTTAAGTATGATCGGCGGGATAGTTGTTTTGGTTTTTACGGGCTTCATTTCTTTTCTAATCATTAATTGGTTTAAAAACAGATATCCTTATGTTGATGGTAATTTTTTGCAAAGCTTGTACTTTTACCATCTCCTTCTTTCCCTTGCTTATTATGGCTACGTTCTTTTCAACTCTTCTGACTCTAGGTACTACTATCAAAAAGTCCTTTTCAATTACCGAGGGGAAAGTTGGAGCGATTTTTACGGAACGAGCACTACTTTTATTGAGTTTCTTGGATATCCATTTATAAAGTTTTTCGGATTTAGCTATGAGGCTGTCATGGCATTGTTCTCTTTTTTTGGCTTCCTTGGTTTCATTTATTTTTATGTTCTATTTAGGGAAAGAATAAGGTTTAAACATACGTTTTTAGGACTTGATCTTCTCAAACTTGTTTTTTTCTTACCCAACCTTCACTTCTGGTCTTCATCTTTTGGAAAAGGTTCGGTTATCTTTATGGGTATTGGACTATTTTTCTACGGCGTAAGTAAAACCAGTACACGCCTGGTCGCCATATGCATTGGGGGAATAATAATTTACCATGTGCGTCCGCATATTATGCTGGTAATATTGGTATCATCCGCGATTGGTTTTGTATTTACTACGAAAGGAATATCAACCACTTTTCGCATCGCCTTTTTAATTGGAGCAGCGGTTTCTTTTTATTTTATCTATGAAGATGTTTTGAACTTAGTAGGTATTGAACAGGAGGAATTTATTACGCAAGGACTGGATTTGACAAAGCGAGCTTCCGAGTTAACAAAGGCTACATCCGGTATTGATATATCCACGTATAGTTTACCCTTTCAATTATTCACTTTTATCTATCGACCTCTCTTTATTGACGCTCCGGGGATATTAGGATTGGTTGTGTCATTTGAAAATGTGATTTACCTATTACTTACATTAAGACTGCTAACTTTTAATGGGATGAAATATTTAGTAGGAGCTAACTTTTTAGTAAAAAGTGCTCTTTTAAGTTTTCTTACAATATCTCTTGCTCTTGCCCAAGTTTCAGGAAATTTAGGTTTAGCGATGCGCCAGAAAAGCCAGGTTATGATCCTGTTTTTATTTGTAATCCTTTCCTTTCTCGATGCTCAAAAAATGAAATCCTATCAGTCAGCTCTGATGAGACGTATGCGTAGGACGAGACTCACAAAGATGAAAAAACAGCAGCAGCAGACTCATGAATGACGCCGTCTTCACCGTTTCGTTGGATTTTGAACTTCACTGGGGCGGTTTCGAAAAGTGGCCGATTGAAAACTACAAACAGTATTTCCTAAATACTCGAGACGTTATACCAAAAATGCTGACTCTTTTTCAGAAGCACGACGTGCACACTACGTGGGCCACGGTTGGGATGCTGTTTCATGATTCAAAGGAATCACTTTTTCGAGCATCCCCTGTGAAAAAACCCACTTACAATTCTACTGAACTTTCAGCTTACAAATTTATTGAGAAATATGGAATTAAGGATACTGAAAAGGAAGACCCTTATCATTATGCGAGTAGTTTAATCAAGCAAATTATAGCAACGCCTTATCAGGAATTAGCCTCTCATACCTTTGCTCATTATTATTGTAATGAGCCCGGGCAAACCATTGAGCAGTTCAGAGCGGATCTTCGCGCTGCACAATTATCAGCAACGAAATATGAAAAAAAACTTCGATCGCTCGTGTTCCCCCGTAATCAATTCAATGAAGAATATTTAAGAGCGTGTTACGAAGAAGGTTTTATCGCAGTGCGTGATAATCCACGCGATTGGTTTTGGAATATCCAGAGCACACAACATGAATCGACATGGAAGCGCTTGAATCGTGGTATTGATGCCTATCTACCGATCGGAAAGAGGAATACATATTCGCTTCAAAGTCTTCAGCATAGTCCGGGCGTGCCTATATGTATTCCGGCCAGCAGGTTGCTGCGTCCGTACCGAGCTAAGGAACTGTTTTTGAATGATATGAAGATTGCCCGCATCAATTCCGAAATGGAACGGGCCGCTAGAAGTGGGGAGATCTATCACCTTTGGTGGCATCCACATAATTTTGGTCGGCATCCAAAAGAAAGTTTAGATGGACTAACGAAGATCTTGGATAATTTTTCGCGATGTGTCGATGCCTATGGGATGAAGAGCTTGAGTATGAGGGAGGTTGCAGAAGAAAGAATAAAGTTAGAATGATAATTTTAGATTAACGATTAAATCTAAGCACATATTATGGATCGAAGTCAGATTCACTCTTTCTAATTTTAGGCGACGAGATGGAACAGCGATAGTGATTCTGCAATCTAAAATTGCTAAATTCACCCCAAATCTAAAATCGTCAATCTACAATCTAAAATCGAAACCTTTGCCTCGGCTTTTAAGAATAACCACGGTTCCAATTTCTCTTCATCTCCTGCTGAATGGACAGTTTCGTTTTATGTCTGAAAAAGGTTTTGAAGTTATCACCCTAAGTGCTGATGGAAGCGAAGTGAAGGCAATATTGATGAATGGAACAAAGCATATCGTAATTCCATTTACACGAAAGATTACACCTATTCACG
>WUUC01016833.1_pt1 | contig 38990 bp, 59 predicted proteins | sample 6278441 | NCBI WGS metagenome assembly WUUC01 (sample SAMN13675441, study PRJNA597444) | soil metagenome | isolation source: soil | place: USA: Washington | collected 2017-10
CTTGCCGGCCGGGAAAAAAGCCTTGAACGGCACGACAACCCAACGTGAAAAGAAACCTTCTGTGGTATCTCTAACGTCTCTTGGCTGGTTTAGTAACTAACATGTGCGCGATTCATTAGACCTTTTTGGACACTGCTACACTCTCGCCTTATGGCAGAGCTAACTCCTGCCGACCACATAGCCTTAGTGAATGCGATAGCTACCAGAGAAGGTAATGCTAAGCAGCTAGCACAGTGGTATGGCACAACAGTTGATAAGTTACGTTCCTTTGTGGAGGAACATAGAGGAGAGATAGAGCAAGCTAAGTTAGAAATAGAAGCTAGCTCTAAAGATAATGAATCTCCCAACGAAGTCACACCTACAGAATTAGGTGAGTTATGGATTGGTAATAAATTTGCGCGATTACAGCGCTATGAGAATATCGCAAATAAATTATACGATGATGCGATGTCAATGAGTGTTCCAGATTCTACTGTCCTAAGAGAACTACGATCGTACATGGTAGCGGCTGCAAATGAATTAGGTCAGTTACTCCATAGGGGATCTGGTGAGACTGGCACTGATTCTCTTAGCGTAGATATTCAAGGTATCGACATGGAAAACCTTAGATAGGGAGCAAGAGTGTGAGAATCCCTGAAGAATTCAAATATAAGCATGAGGATACATTAAATTTATTCAAGTATTTTGCATATGATCATTTGCCAGAACCTTTGCTTTCGGTTTCTCGTCAGAGTTACGAACTAGCTTATGCAATGACATTCTATTTACCAGATAATCAGCAATTGAGGCTGGGTCTTCTACATTTGTTACAAGCTAAGGACGCTTTCGTACGTGCTTCTCTAGATGCGCCTAAGTACCCAGTTGCGGACCCTGATAACACAAAGGGAGGGGAACAGAGTGAGCAACACTCTGAAGAATAAGCATAGAGCTACAGGGAAACGCCATAAACACGTATATAAACCCCGTGGCGGCTGTAAGGAAGTATTCGATTCTAGAGAATCGGAAGTATTGGTATCTGGTCCAGCAGGTACAGGTAAATCACGAGCCTGCCTTGAGAAAATTCATATGGTCTGCTTACTCACACCTAATGTGCGAGCACTGATCGTACGAAAAACCCTTAGCTCATTGGGTTCTACTGCATTGGTGACGTGGCGAAATTTCGTTATTAAGGAAGCTCTCCTAACGGGCACAGTCGTGTATTACGGTGGCTCACGGGAGGAAGCTCCTCAGTATCGCTACAAGAATGGTTCTTCTGTAACCATTGGCGGTATGGATAAATCAACACGTATCATGTCCTCGGAATATGACATTGTGTATGTTCAGGAAGCTACTGAGTTAACGCTAGAAGACGTTGAAATGATTAAGACACGCCTGAGGAACTGGCGTATTAGTTTCCAGCAATTGATTATGGATTGTAACCCAGCAGGCGATAAGCACTGGCTTAAGCTGAGATGTAATGAGGGTAAAACCAAACTTATTGAATCGCGACACGAGGACAATCCGCGACTGTTCAATGAGGACGGCTCTCTTACCGATAAAGGTAAACATTATATTGAAGGCATTCTAGATAAGCTCACAGGTGTTAGATATAAGCGTTTACGTTTAGGTTTATGGGTTAGTGCAGAAGGTATTATTTATGAGGAATTTGATACGCTTAAGCATGTGCTTCCTTGGGAATTTGATGAAGAGACTGATGAAAAACTCCCGTTACCGGCCGAGTGGCCTCGCTATTGGACAATTGACTTTGGTTATACAAATCCATTCTGCTTGAAATGCTATGCAGAAGGACCAGATGGTGAACTCTATATGTACCGTGAAATCTATATGACAGAACGGACTGTAGAAGAACACGCTGCCACGATCATGAATGAAGTAACCGAAATCAAACGTACCGAGTGGTATGACCATTTCAATAAAGAAATCCGTATCAAGGAAGAAATTGTATGGACAGAACCGCGCCCGCTGGCTGTGATCTGTGACTGGGATGCAGAAGGTAGGCGTACATTTGAAAAAGCCACGGGATTAGGAACTCAGCCGGCTATCAAAAATGTATATGAGGGCATTAATGCACATAAAGAACGCCTAAAGGGTGATAAGGAGGGACCTCGGTTCTACCTCATGGCGGATGCTCTGGTTGAAAAAGATCAGTCGCTTGTGGACCGTCTACTTCCGACATGTACTCAGGAGGAATACCCTTCTTACGTTTGGAAAGTTAATTCAGATGGTCGAATTCAAGATGAGCCGGTTAAGAAAGATGACCACGGTTTAGATAGTGATCGTTACATGACTATGCACCTAGACTATCGAGGTAAAGCTAGAGCTACGTTATTCAGTCACTAACAGATAGGAGAGTTAGAAATGGTTGCTTTGGAGAACCCTAGCGTTGCTCAGTTTCTTGTTTATAAGTTAGGCAAAGCTTTGGCTAAGAAGGAAACGAAAGTTAGTACCCGCACACATACGTGGGTACAAACAATCAGTAGGCTTATGCTGCATCTCGCTGGATTCGGGTGTTTGACAATTGCTGGTTTCTCATGGACCATCACGGCGGGCTGGATAGCTGCTTGCATTTCGTGCTTTGCACTCTCTTGGCTCACAACCAACTCAGACAGGGCGGTACCGCCCAACGAGCAGACTAGGCGGTAGTTCCCATGGATGACTTGATTACAAAGTTAACGAATAGGGCTCAGCGAATTTCGCTGCCTCCTTTTGTAAGTAATCGAGCATCCCTACCGTTAGGGGAGAACAGCTCAGGTAGTTTGTTCTCTAAGGGAGACGGTCTCCCTATCGGTGAGCGAGCTTACGAAGCATATGGAAGTGTTGGCACATTATTTGCAATTGTCACACAGCTTGCGAATGCTTTTGCTTCCACAGAATGGCACCTTTATCGCCGTACGTCACTGCGAGATAAAAAACGGCGCCAGGAAGTTCTCAACCACGGTTTTACAACTGTGTGGGATCGCCCAAATTACTTCTATACGGGACGCTATTTCCGGGAATGTTGCCAACAGCATTTGGATTTAGTTGGCGAAACGGTAATTGTGCTTTACACCATTGGCAATATCGTAGTTGAAATGTGGCCTATTCGTCCTGATCGAATTCATCCAGTTAAGCACCCTAAGAAATTCCTTACGGGATATATTTACAGAGGCCCAAATGGGGAAGAGGTACCTTTAGAATTAGATCAGGTAATTCACATCAAATACCCTAATCCCGGAGATCCTTATCGAGGAATGGGCCCTGTACAAACCATGTTGCATGATATTAATGCAGCTAAGTACTCTGCTCAGTGGAATGAGAATTTCTTTATTAATGGTGCACAGCCTGGTGGCGTTATTACGGTTGATTACCGTATGTCCGATCCAGAGTGGGAAGCATTTATGCAGCGTTGGCGTGCCCAACATCAGGGTGTTGCAAATGCTCATCGTGTGGCATTACTGGAAAATGCAAAATGGCAAGATACTAAATTCAGCATGGAAGATATGCAATTTGTTGAATTGCGGAACCTTCCACGTGAATTAATTCGAGAAGCATTCGCTTTCCCTAAGCCTATGTTAGGGACAGTAGATGATGTAAACCGTGCGAACTCGGATGCAGGTAAAGAGATTCTTGCTGAAAACCACACTATTCCGCGATTGTCCCGATGGAAAGATGCAATTAATGCATATCTCCTTCCTATGTTCGCAAATGGCAAAGCTCTTGAATTAGATTTTGATGATCCTACGCCAATTAATCATGAGGCCGCGGATAGAGAGCGTAATAGCCAAGCTGCAAGTGCACGGAACCTAGTCTTAAGTGGTTATGACCCTGAAGATGTAGCAGAAGCTTGCGGATTACCCAAAATGCGTTGGGTTGGTATTCCAACAGCCGCCGGCCCAGCCAGTGAAGAAGATAAAAGTGGTAGTGAAGCTGATTAATATAAATTTGGAGGGAGGGACAACGTGAAAGATACTCGCGGTATTACTGCCCTTAGTCAGGAAAGGGCAAAGTTTATTAATTATATACGTAATCAGAATCCAGAATTAGCTACTCAGATTGCAGCTTTAAAGGCACCCCGGTGGTTTAAGCTTAAGAATTCTACCGACGATGATGGTGAGGAAATTGCTGATCTGTATATTTATGACGAGATCATGCCTCATTGGATGGCGGAATTCCTAGGTGGTGTGTCAGCAGAGGGACTAATTCAGCAATTGAATGAGATTTCAGCTAGCTCAATCAATGTACGTATCAACTCCCCTGGTGGCGCTGTATTTGAAGCTATTGCAATCTACAATGCATTGGTTTCTCATTCAGCAACGATCAATGTCTATGTGGACAGTCTCGCTGCTAGTGCTGCAAGCGTGATCGCTATGGCTGGTGACAAAATTACGATGATGGTTGGTTCTCAACTCATGATCCATGATGCCATGGGTGTTGAGATGGGTAATGCAGCCGAGTTACGGGAGTTTGCTGATTTCTTGGATAAGCAGTCAGACAACATCGCATCTATCTATGCTGAAAAATCAGGTGGGAAAGCTGAAGATTTCCGAGCACTCATGTTAGCTGAAACATGGATGTTCCCTGAGGAAGCTGTTGAATTAGGTTTAGCAGATGTAGTTTATTCTCGACCTAAGGACGCTATTCCTGAACCTGAAGAGGAAAAGGAAGAATCCGGTGATGATGCTGAAGAAGAGGAAGCTGAGCCGCCGGTAGAAGATCTCATGAATCGGAAACACCCTATTGCAGCTAAAGGATTTAGATATGCGGGTCGGCGAAAAGCACCGGCACCTGTAGCTGATGTAAATGACGAATTAGTAGCAGTATTTCGTAACTTTTTAGGAGGAAAATAAATGGCTACCAGCCTCGCTATTCCCACTGATGGGGATGAATTGAAGGAAATGCTTACGGATAAGGCAGTCATGCGAAAGCTGGCTGGTGATCCTGAGGCCATGGCGGAATTTTTGAACAATTCCGTCAATGCTCGACTGAGCAAGGACCCGGAGGTTCTTGATCAGGTTAAAGAGCAGACTGAAAAATTCATGATCGAGTGGTTGCGTGATCATGAGGGTGCAGAGGTTAATGCAACTGCTAAGCGGCTCAATCTGGATAGCCCGAACGCCCGTGCTCGTATTCGACCGAATACGGTTTACAACAAGAGTGCTATTGGTGTTCCGCACGATGACAAATTCGACAATCCTGCTGAGTTCCTTCACGCTATTTCGGAGCATTCCGCTAAGGACAGCATTCTTTCTGAGAAGCTTGTTGAACTGAAGAATGATCTTTCGTCGGTCAAGCCTTCTGATGGTGGATTCCTTATTCCTGAAATCCTCCGTGCTGAGCTTTTGCGTGTGGCTCTTGAGAAGGCCATCGTTCGGAGTCGTGCCCGTGTCATTCCGATGGACTCGCTCACGGTACCATTCCCGACCGTGGATAGCACGTCTAACGTGTCCAGCGTGTTCGGTGGTGTCACGGGTTACTGGACCGAAGAGGGTGCAACCCTTACGGAGTCCCAGCCCCGTTTCGGACGTGTCGAATTGCGAGCTAACAAGCTCACTCTTTACACGGAGGTTCCGAACGAACTTATTCAGGATGCACGTCCATCGCTTGAAGCTTTCATTAACGACATTTTTCCTGAGGCTATTGCCTGGTTTGAGGATGTTGCTTTCTTCATCGGTGGTGGCGTTGGTGAGCCGCTCGGTTTCTTGAACGCTCCTGCCACGGTGTCAATTGATCGTGGTACCAATGACACGGTTGCATGGATTGACATTGTGGGAATGTATTCTCGTATGCTTCCGCAGTCGCTCGACCGTGCAGTGTGGATTGTTAGTCCCGAGGTACTTCCTCAGCTCCTTACGATGGTTGTAGGTGTAAATCAAAATGCTGTGTGGATGGGCGGCGGTAACTTCCCGTCGGCATCTGCTAGCCCGCCTATGACCATGCTGGGCCGTCCGTTGATTGTGTCGGAGAAGGCGCGACAGTTGGGTACTGCTGGAGATGTCAATTTCGTTGACTTTGGCTATTACCTTCTCGGTGATCGACAGGCTATGAGCGCTCGCCAGTCTGAAGATTTCCGATTTAATACAGATGTGACTGCTTTCCGAGTTATTGAGCGTCTAGACGGCCGCCCGTGGCTTTCTGAAGCGATTACCCCACAGAATGGTGGCGACACCCTCTCTCCGTTCGTCGGATTGGCAGCGTGATTTTAAATGTGGCTTAAGACAGTAACCAATGGTTATTTTAATATGCTCACGGGCACTGATGTGGAAGTTAAGGAGTCTCGCCACGGAGATGAGTTCCGAGTTGTCGTAAATCAAGTAAACAGCCCTAACCCGCTGGTCACTCTTCAAGGAGGTTTTGCCTCTCTTGACGATGCACAGGACGCACTTGATAACGCCATGGATGATCAGGATGTAATCAGTATTGACGCTCCCGAACCTGTAAGCGACGAATCCGATGTAGAGGGTGAAGAGTCTACAGAGGATGAAACAATGGATTACGGAAATATGAGTAATGCGCAGCTTCGTACAGAACTTGCTTCTCGTAACCTTTCTACTGAGGGCAACAAGGCTGAATTAATTTCTCGTCTTACCGAAGCTGATATGGCTCAGGAACAGGAGTAATCATAATGCATGGTCTTGGCCGAATTTTTGATGTTGGCTCTAGTATTGGCCCTGTTGCGGATCTTGCAGCAGGAGCTAATACAGGTGATCGCGTCCATATGCGAAACTATGACACCCTTGCGGTTGTTGTAGCAAAGGGTGTTGCCTCTGCGGGTACTGACAACGTGGTTATCACTCTACAAGAGCACAATGCAGCCACAGGCGGGACTTCTCAGGATCTCGCTAAAATCGATGAGTTCTATATCAAGTCAGAAGCTTTGTTAGATGGTGATGAAGCTTGGGTTAGGACTACGCAGACGGCTGCCGCTACGGTGACTCTCGCAGGTGCTACATACGCCGCATTACAGACAATTGTGGTATTCGAGGTCCAGGCGCAATCTCTCAGTGACGATTTCGAGTGGTTGTCTGTGAACATTGCAGATCCGGGCGCTGGTGGCACTATTCCGGGTGCTGTGATTTATATTCCGCATGGTCTCAAGATCCAGCGGCGTCCTGATTTATTGGATGAACCTAACGCTTAGGAAATCTAGTGAGCTGGTACGGATTGCTGAGCACGCTAGTTGAGCGAGCTACGGTCAAACGTACTCGTGACACTCAGCCGCCTAGAGCGTGTCCGAACGATGGAGAGCCTCTTCGGCCAGACGGTAGAAATGGGTTACATTGCCCATTTGACGGTTGGAGATGGCCTGAAAATGATACAGAGGCTATTCGTTGATTAACGGGATACGGGGGCACATCACCATGGGTGTGCTCCCTTACTCCTGCATAGCAAAAGATAGGAGGTGAAAGGTGGATGCATGGGTCCTTGCGATCGGGCAATCTCTTCCACAAATGGGCGCATTTGGACTATTCGTCACCATCATCCTTCTACTATTACGGCGAGAGTCGGCTACAGAGATTAGACATGCTTCAGAAATGTTACGCCAGGCAAAGATACATGATGAAGAATTAGCTGAACTTATAAACAAGAATAAAGAATTACGTAAGGACATAGACGCTCTGGATACTAAATTACGGAGCTACAGAGAAGGGTCGACCACATGAGGGATAAGAATTGGCGAAAGATTGCCATAGCTTCCCTGGTGGCCCTAGGGCTTTACGTTATAGGAAGCGTGATCTACGCCAAATTTGAAACACTAGAAGCACAAGGCACTGCGCAAGAATTAGCAGAACCGGTAGAACAACTTTGCAATGCTGGTGGTGAGGCTGCTGTCCAGTTAGAAGATGCCGGAGCATGTCAGCAAGCCGAGCAAATTCCGGACCCGGATGATCCTGAACAGCAAGATGCTGAAATACAAGATCCAGAGCATCAAGATTCAGAAACCCAAGATCCAGAGCATCAAGATATAGATCCTAATGATCCAGACATAAATGATTTAGACCCTACAAATGATCCAGATATTGATGATCCGGAATTGCAAGAATCTGAAATACAGGAACCAGAATTTCAAGAAGGAGAAATACAGGAGCCGGAGAATCAAAACGCTCCCGTGTGCAAACCTGGTTTTACTGAGGAAGAAGCTGTATGGAGTGGTCCAGATGGATTACCTAATACAGGAGATGAGCGCACAGTAATTCTATGTATGAAAACTAGAGAGGAGGGAGAGTAACGAATGTGGGAACCTAATTACCTGACTGCTGTTGAATACAAAGATTTAGCTAAGATTCCTACTACTGATACAGCAGACGATACGCGGATAGAATCGAGCATTGCGGCCGCTTCTAGGGCTGTTGATAGATGTTGCAGTAATCGACCAAATGGTTTGGGTTTTAGGCGTCAATTTGGTCAGACAGAAACCGCTGAGGCTAGATATTACACCCCACGATGGGATACAAATCTCGTTAGATGGGTAATTGAAGTAGATGATTTTATGACTACGGAAGATCTCGTAGTTGCAGTAGATACTAGTAATAGCGATAATCACAACCAGCTAATTACCGCTTATGTTGTGCGTCCGCGAGATGCATTGTTAAATAAACGGCCTTACACACAAATTGCAATAAGTACTACTTCTAGTGTTCAACCCACATGGTTTAAGGATTCCGCAAAAGTTACTAATGTGTGGGGATGGGATGCTTATCCAGCCACGGTTAAGGATGCCACATTTCTACAATCTCATCGATTCTTCAAGCGTATGCAAGCTCCTTTCGGTGTCACCGGGTCTCCCCCCAAAGCTACAAATGCTCAGGTATTAGAAAAGGTGGATTCTGATATTGAGTTGATGCTGAAGAATTATGTGAGGCTAGGGTGGACGGTATGATCATCGGTGATGTAATGGACGATATAGGGAGTAGATTAGAAACAATTCCAGATTTGCGAGTTTTGCCTTATGAGGCAGATGACATTAATGTTCCCGCCGCTATGATCAGCTTACCTACCAACCTTGACTATTCTCGAACTTACGCACGAGGAATGGATTCTATAACTCTCAATATTATTATCTTGGTATCGAGCGTAAATGATCGTATTAGACGGAATGAAATCACTCCTTACGGAGACGGTTCCGGAACAAGGAGTGTTAAGCAGGTACTCGAATCAGGTAAATACGGGTCATTCGACACAATTTTTGTGTCTAAAGGTAATTTCGATGTACTACCTATTTCAGAATTGAAATATTTGGGAATTAGATTTGTAGCTACCATCACAGGACAAGGATACTGATATGGCACTCACCACTGATGTTTCTTTCAGGCTGCTAGCGACTTTGACTAAGGCTGCTGATATTAGTAGTACTCCAGAGGCCACCGTAGATTTTCAGCAGAGGATTAAGCTCACTACGGGGACTTCTGCTGGCCAGGCAGACAAGCTATTTTATGATGCCCGCACACTAGCTGCTTCTGCGACTGAAGATTTAGATTTGGTTGGCACATTAACCGACCAATTTGGTGATTTGTTCAGTCCTGTTAGGATTAAAGCTTTAGCCGTGTTGGCGGCCGCCGGTAATTCAAATAACGTAATTGTTGGTGCTGCTGCTGCTACTCAGTGGGCAGCTTTACTAGGAACTACAGGCACTATCACACTACGACCTGGCGCCTTTTTCTGTGCCGTTGCCGGAGAAGCGGACGCTACTGGCTATGTATGTGCTGCCGGATCAACAGACCTCTTAAAGGTAGCCAATAGTGGTGCAGGATCTAGTGTTACTTATTCCATTGTTGTCGTTGGCGCTAGTGCATAGGAGCGTATGAAATGGCATTTCGACACGGTAAGGACACCTTCGTTTCAATCAATGGCTCTAATTATTCTCCTTACAGCAATAGCACCGCTTTTGGCGATACCGCAGATGCTCACGATGTAACTTGCTATGGTGCGTCTCGTAAGGCATATCAGTCTGGATTAGGTGATGGCACAATCACCGTTGGCGGAGTGTTTGATGACTCTGCGGCGGGACCTCGCGCTATTTTTAAGCCGATCAAAGCTCAGCAGCAGGCAGGTACCTTAGGTGCAGTGGAATTCATTTTCCGACCGGCAGGCACAGGTTCTGGAAAAGAACAATCCATTGTGAATGTAATCATTACTGCTTTTAACGAATCTAGCCCGGTAGCAGATAATATCACTTGGACAGCAGAATTACAGATGTCGGGCGCACTTGACGAAACCGATCAGGCTTAGTAGTTAATTTTTACAGAGGAGAGAGAAATGGCTATTGATAAGGAAACTTTGTTTCTTCAGGATAATTTTCCTGAGGAAATTGTAGAAATTCCAGGTAAGGGTGAGGTCAGAATCCGCGCACTGACACGGGCTGAAATGCATTCAATGAACCCCAATGGTAAAACTAGTGCTGCTGATGTGGAATACAGAACTGTAGTTTTCGGTATGCTAGAGCCTTCTCTTGATATCAAGGAAGTTAAACAGTGGGCTAATGTGGCTTCTGTTGGGGAATTCCAAGTGGTACTCAGGGCAATCATGCGCTTGTCCGGTATGAGCGCGACTGAAGAGGAGGTAAATGAGGCTCAGAAGTCCGCTTACAAAAGCGTTCGAGAATGATGCAGATCTGCTTTTTGAATATCAATTAGCTGAGCAATTATGTATGACTGTGGCTAAACTCAGACAAGAACTTACAAATGATGAATTTTTGAGATGGGGTATTTACTATGCACGGAAATCACAGGAGGCAGAACTAGCCAGGAAATCAGGTAAATAAATGGCTAAGGAAGTTGTAGTCCTAAAGGGACTTGACGAGTTTCAGCGCTCAATTAGAATTTTGCTAACTAAGATTCCAAATGAAGTTGTGCAGGATGCAGGAGCAGAAGCGGCGGAAATTACTATACGTGGTGCTCGCCCTCTTGTTCCTATTAGGACTGGACGTACTGTAAGCACTCTCTCTGCTCAGGCAACCGCTACAGGGGGTATAGCAGAAGGCGGAGAAGGTATCGAATGGTATGGCTGGTTAGAATTTGGTGGAGCTTCGGGTAGATATGGATCTAATGTACGTGAAAGAGTGATTTTTGGCCGTTATATTTACCCAAGCTATGAAGCTAATTCCAGTGAAATTGATAGAGCTTCTAACGAAACGCTTATTGCTGTATTCCGACGGGCAGGAGTGGAGGTGACACCTAGCTATGACTAATAAAGTTGAGCTTGAATTCGTAGGTCAAGGCGACAGACTGATTCGTGAAATGAATTCAGTAGATAACGCCATGGATCGAACCTCAAAAAAGACTAAAGGCATGTCTGATAACATGAAGACTGCCTTAGGTGCCGGTGCTGCTGCTTTTGCAGGTATGGCCGCTGTTGGTATTAAAAAAGTATTAGACCTAAATAAATCCATTGATGCAATGGATGTAAAAGCTAAGACCGTATTTGCTGAGCAATTACCGTCAATGCAAAAATGGGCTAATGGCTTAAAAGAAGCATTTGGCACTTCACAACGAGAAGTCGTCAATATGGCTGCTGGGCTAGCTGATCTCCTGAAACCTATGGGTTTTACAGGCCAACAAGCGGCTGAGATGAGCCGTAAAATGATTGATCTGTCTGGTGCACTATCTCGCTGGACAGGTGGTCAGCGTTCGGCCGCTGAAGTATCTGACATTCTTAGTGCCGCTATGTTGGGTGAGCGTGATGCGCTACAGGGTCTAGGTATTTCCATTTCGGCACTGGAGATTGAATCTCGACTAGCTCAGAAGGGACAGGAAAAGCTCACAGGTGCCGCTCTGGCGCAAGCAGAGGCTATCGCTACTCAAGAGCTGATTCTAGAGAAGTCGACCGACGCACAAAAGGCATGGGCTAATGGTGGTAAAGAAGCCGCTGAGGCTCAAAACGGCGCCGCGTCGCGGATGCAAGAAACGTGGGAAAAGCTAGCACAATCAGCAGCTCCCATTATTGAGGGCATTATGGAGAAGCTCACTGAATTCTTAGACTGGGCTGCAAAAAATCAGGAAATCGTTATTGCACTTGCAGCTATCACAGCAGGAATTTGGTTATTGAATGCTGCTCTAAATGCTAACCCTATTGTTTTAGTTATATCGTTGATTGCTGCGATGGTTGCAGCTATTATTTATTTGTGGAATACCAACGAAGGTTTCCGCAATGCAATTAAAGTTGCATGGGAAGCTATTAAAAATACGATTCAAACTGTTGGGGGGATTATTGGTGCAGTTGTTAATGCAATCGCAGGAGCGTGGAATTGGTTATGGGGCATTGCTACTGATGTATTTGGAGGTATTTCTAGGGCAATTGGAGCTGTTGTAGGGGCTATTAAAGGCGTGATCGATTGGGTAGGCAACCTTATCGGTAAAATGAAGGAAGCATTGGGATTAGGTAGCTCTGTAGGGAACTTCAGAGGTGGGGGGATTGGAGCCAAACTAGGAGCTAAGAGACACCACACAGGTACCGTGATTCCAGGCATGGTAGGTGAAGAAACGTTAGTACTTGCACAAGCTGGAGAACGAATCTCTTCAATTGGTCAAGGTCCTGGTAGTAGTGGAACTACTGTGACTTTTGCTGGAGATATTGATGGAGCTTTTGCTACTGTATTTCAGAAATTAGTACGCAATGGCGATATCGTAATTGGAGTATAAATGATAGTACCCAGTGTAGATTTTTATTTAGACGGTGATTGGTTGGATAAAACTACGGATGTACGTGAGAACCCACCTATCAAAATAACAGGTGGAGTTAAAGACGAATCCACTAGTGCGTCTCCTAGCCGTTGCACATTCACTATGAATAATAGTAGTGGAAATTATAATCCTCGTGATCCGCTAGGTATTTATTACGAGGAATTAGGTAAGAACACTCCAATACGAGTTAGAGTGCCCTTATTAGAGGATAATATATCCGAGACGGACACAGATGGTTGGGGTACTAACTGGACTAATGCATTTAGTTCAGGGGGGACTGTTGCGGATACTGACTGGACTCGCACTGGTACAACTAATGTGCATCACATCCCAGTAGATAATGCTTATCGGCGTAGCACTTTAGATGGGTCCTATTGGGATGCCTGTGTGCGATACAGACTTACATTGCCTACTAGTAATATAGCCGGTGGTTTAGTCCAATCAGAAATTGAATTTGGTTATACTGATGAAAATAATTACATTGCAGCTCAGTTTGTATTTACCACGACCGAGACTGTACAAGTTCAGGTGTCAGAAGTCATTGCGGGAGTGACAAGGAATTTGCTCGGTTTGACTACTGTGCCAGACCTTAATGTGTTCGTTGATCAATCATTTGAAATAGTAGCATTAAGAGAAGGACAAGTAATACGCTTAAAGATTTGGCCCACAGGAGATCCAGAACCTTTGGATTGGCTGTATGAATGCACTAGAGCTTCAATTAGGTATGGTTCAATCAGCATTGCTTCCGTTGTAGCGGTTTCGAACAGCAACACTAAACCATTTAACTTCACTTACGACAATTTTGTAGTAGAAGGTCGCCCATTCACAGGTGAAGCAACGTCATTCTCACCGGGAGTGTCTGATCATTCTCATGCAGCCCCCTATGTACAAATCACAGCCAGCGGTATTACACAGCGAACTATCCAAGGTAGTGAACCACTAGACTCCGCCATGAAGCGTTATTGGTCTTCTAGTAGACGTTGGATTCGCAGTGAGGCAGCAATTGCTAATTTAAATGCACCTAATAACAATACGTTTCGTACAACAGATGCAGATGCCGCCAATATTGAGGTAGGTTATTTTTTCCGTTTAACTCGTGCAAGTTTGGGTAATATTTCAAATTTCTACACCGCCGTAGAAGATCAAATGTTTACAATTACTGGTATATCATCATCAGGAGGAAATACCACATTCACATTCACTCCTTATGCGATTAATCCAGTATTGTCCGGTGACGAGATCATCACCTATTTATTCGAAACTCCTACTTTAGCTCCTTTAGTCTATTGGCCTTGTGAAGACGGCAAAGGTACTACACAGATTTCCTCTGGCTTAGTCGGGGGCGAGCCCATGACTGTAGCTAATGAGATACCTAAATATGGTGAATCAGACACCTTCACAGGTAGTGGGCCTATCCTTAAGCTTAATAATGCTGAATTGAATGGTCTTGTTCCTGACTACACAGATACAGATCAAGCTTTTACATTTCACACTTTATACCACTATCCAAAAGATAACGACACAGGGCATGGTCAGGCATTTGTGCAATTGTGGACGGATTCTACTTCTGCTGAAGTATGGTTAATGAATTTTAGTAATTCGGGGGCAGATCTCACGGTAGATATTCAAGCTATTGATGTAAATGGAGCAGGACAATTATTTTTCCATTCATACGGTTTTGCTGCTACTCGTGATAAACCAACAATGTTTGTATTCTATGCTGTCCAAACAGGCGGCTCTACAGTGGAGTACAAAATAGATTACATATGGTATGGCACAGATGGGACGGCCAATCAAGGTGTATTTAATCAGGTAGTAGCTACTGGAGTTACCAAACTAGGCAAGCTTAAGCGAGTGCAGGTTAATCCTGGCGGCGGTTATATAGATGTGGCAATAGGACATATTGCAGCTGTAGGTAGCCAAGTAGCTGCCTTTAATGTGCGTGATGCTCCTGGTGGTCATACGGGGGAAGCCCCTATACGTAGATTTAATAGAATGGCCTATGAAGAAGACGTGCCGCTTACTTATTGCCAAGGATTAGATTCTACTTCTTTTATGGGTCCGCAACAGCAAGCGACACTTTTAACTAACTGGAAACACGTTGCGGAATTTGATTTAGGTAGATTTTACGAAGCGCGTGGGGCTTACTCCTTCGTGTATCGTGTGCGATCATCTTTATACAATCAATCCTATTTTATGGATATTGATTACAGCAACGGCGGTGTGCGAACCCTAGATACTTCAGATGATGATCAAGCTACTCGTAACGACATCACAGTAAAACAATTTAATGGTAGCTCCTACAGAACCGTAGATGAGACAGGCCCATTGTCAGTGCTTCCGCCTGGTGAGGGCGGTGTAGGCCGCTACACGGACGCTCCGGAAATCAGCACCCTTAGTTCTACTCAACTTCCCGCCTTAGCAGGTTGGCGATTAGGACTAGGGACCATTAATGAGGAACGCTACCCATCTACTATTTTCTTATTAGAGGGTGACGTCACATTAGCTCAAATGCTTTCATGTGAAGTAGGTAACCGCTATCGGCTAACTAATTTACAAGCGCGAGGGATATATGAGCCTATAGATCAACTAGTTGCTGGCTATGTATTAACATTGCATCAGTATGTGCCTACATTAGAAATTAATGGTACTCCATCGTCTATATATAATATTGCAGAATTGGACGATGGTATGCGATTAGACTCTGATGATAGTCAATTGTTTGCAGCTATTGATGACGTAGACACTACTTTCGTTGTTTGGAATGTGACTGTCGGTTCTACATGGACTACGGATGCTGCTGAGTTTCCATTTGACATTACGATAGGTGGAGAACGTATGACCGTCACGAACATTACCGGAGCGGGTCACGTATTGCAGGATTTCACAGTCACAAGAAGTGTTAATGGGGTTGTGAAACCGCACTCAGCAAATACAAAAGTATCTTTATCTAATCCAGTTTATTTGCCATTGTAAAGGAGGTGATTAGATGGCATTCGAGGCTGGAAAAAGGCTCACAGCCCAGTTATTGAATAATACTTTTACAGAAACAAAAGCGGATACTCAATTAACTCTAGGCACTACTACGTCAACCGCATTTGTGACCGCTTTAACTGGTGGTACACAATGTGGTACGTCTTTCACAGCCCCACTGTCAGGTAAAGTAAATGTGCTTATTTATTCTAGACAACGTAATTCAGGAGCTAACGCTACCCTTATGTCTGTACGTCTTGGAACCGGAACTACTGTAGGTTCAGGAACGGAAATTACAGCCGCAAGTGACAACAGCGTCATACAAAACGCTGGCACGACGGATATGGGAGCTACAGCACTAGTCCCTTTTACTGGCTTGACTGCTGGCAGCTTCTATAACGTAGTAGTACAGCATCGTGTTACAGCAGGTACCGGGACATATGCATCTCGTAAAGTGTCAGTAGTGCCTGTTATATAAGAAACTAGAGAGGAGAGTCATGCGCGTTATTCCGCGTAGAGAGTGGGGAGCTAAATACGCTTCTGCTTATAAGAATTATGATGCTCCATTACCTGCGACCAAAGTTTATTTACATCATTCAGTAACTATTGCTCCTGATTTAGTACAACCGTTCGATGATGATTACAAAGCAATTCGCACTATTGAACAGATTGGACAAGATCGCTTTGGTTGGGGAATGTCCTATACTAATCTAGTAACACCCGCTGGATTGGCGTTTGAAGGTCATCGCATTGATGGTGTTGGCTCTCATACAGCGGGATTAAATAGCACTGCAAGAGGTATTTGTTTAGTAGGTAATTACAGTCTTTATGTCCCATCTACAACGCAGGAATTCAGTGTAGCGGCACTACTTGTACATGGATTTATTCATGGATGGTGGGATGAGCCTAAGCTAGATGGTGGACATCGTGATTTAAAATCTACTGAATGTCCAGGCAATTTTGCATATCAACGAATTCCATATATCAACAGTATTGCGAGGAATTTACTCATGGCTGATAGCGATCACGTAAGGGATATTGGTTGGCGACTGCTTGATTTTCTCCAAATGAGGCCAGAGCAAACCGGCGGTGCGAGTCCTGGTACTGACCTACCGATGGTTACCTTTCTCGAAACCGCGTGTTGGCGGTTAGAGGCTCTTGTAAATGGTCGAGAGGAAGTGTTAGACGGTCCAACTGCGGGTGAAACAGTATTCATGGTTAAGGAAATCAATTCAATTCACGATAAATTAGATACGTTGTTGTCTCAGCAAGGAGCTTAATTAATTAATGCCTAAAAAGCCTGGTGATTATTACGTTGCTTGTCCTCGTGGTTGCGGTCATCAAGTATTAAATAGTAGAAAAAATAAACCGCACATAGCAACGATGATTATGCCTGGTTCAGGAAAAGTTATGGAATACCGTTGTGAATAAAATGAAATGAGAAATAATTATGACTATTCCGACTTTACCGGTAACTAAACCGACTAAGGCTATTGTTGCTGGAATTGGGTCAACAATTACCGCACTGGCGACTATGTGGGCGACTCTCTCACTAGTTGCAGAAGACAACGGAATTGATTTTGGAGAGGTAGGTATCGCTGCAACGGCCGTGCTCACATGTGTCGCTACCATCCGTGCGGTGTGGCGCGTACCTAATGAAGTCAAGCGCTAACACTAAGTAACTATCGATGCAAATCGATTAACGATCTTCAAAAGATCAAATACACATGCGCTGACCTGCTCGTTTCCACGGAGAGCGCCGAAAATGCATTACCTAGGGTGGTTGTACCCGAGAATGTATTTCGTGCCTCTACGGAGCTGTCAGGGGCCTCTACGACCCTTCTAGGGTTGGCTTCCTAGCTCAGGAGACGAGCAGGCTTGCATCTGAGATCGTTACCAAACTGTTATCAAAATCGCTAGTTAAAATGAATTTAGCTGGATAGGCTCACGCTGTTCGTTTTTCCGGTCCAACCCCGGACGCTCGCAGACCACGCGGGAACGCTACGAAGGTCCTAGATCATAGGACGCGCGGGAGCGCCAGAAGTGACCATCTCTTGCAGCTGAATTACATGATCACTCCGTCATGGGAGTTGAATTCTCCTCTAGATTTTGAAGAAGGACGCACGGGTTATTGACGTGCGTCCAATTGAGGATCTAGGAGAGGATAGAAAATGGGCACCATCGTTTTGGAAGCTCACATTTGCGATCAACGACGCTCGTATAAGGTGTCGTTTGAGGGACCCAATGCAGAGACCATGGCAATCAATTTCATGGACGCTCGTAGTTCTACACATGCAATCAATGAGTGGTTGGTGTACGAATCGGTCCCACGCTGTGACGAGTGGACCGGTGATTTTCTTGGGATGATTGATTCGTTGGCGGATGATCAACCATATTTGATCAATGGCAACGTCTATCCGACACTTTACGAACGACTTCACCCCACGTGCGAACACGGTTTGAGTGCCGACCTTTGCTACGGCCCAGCTCACTACGCGAGTGATTACGAAATTTCGCAAGGTTGGTAAGCAAATGAGTGATACTGGCAATGTTCCGTTGGCTGAAAATCACCCGTTTCATCGACGGATTCAAAAAAAGACGAATCAATGGCTTCCTACTGAGGGTGACAACGTGCGGGTTATCAACCCAGCTCGCACAACCTACGGAAAAGATGGTGTGGTAGTTAGTTCAACCGGAACAGCCCCGTATATATCGGTTCTGGTTAACCACATTAATGATCCTGGTTACCTATACGAACCCAATGAGTTGGAACTACTTCGTTGATTGAATAGGCGGAAAGCTTCCACGGATTAAAGGCTCTAGAGCCTCCTGGTTCGATCCCAGGTCCGCCTACGTAGTGTTTTCTAGGAGAGGAAAATTCAGGTGAGCAAAGTTCGTACAGTAGGTGTCGCAATCATCCTCACGGTGGTGTTGACAGCTATGGGAGTTCTGTTGACTGCGAGTCTCTCAGGTAAGGGCTCGTTCAGACCCGGAACCGGTCCGTCTGTGTTGGTGACTCCCTAATGGGTGACGAGTGCAAACACCCTAGTAGCACATGGCAGGCTTGGCAGCATGTTGAAGGTGTTACATCTGGCATTTGGGTGCGAATCAAAACTTGCGACTCTTGCGGTAGAACAGTCGATACCCAATCAAGATCTTCATAGCTTAAAGGCACTCTTAGAGTGCTCAGCGTCTATAGCCCAACGGCAGAGGCAACGGACTTAAAATCCGTAGAGTGTCAGTTCGAATCTGACTAGACGCACTCCACATTAGAGAGGAGTTTTAAGTGAATGAGCTGAACTCAGTTAGTTATGATCTGATTTGGACTCTGCCTAACTTGGGTTCAGGTCTAATGGCTGTAGGCATATTTGGGGTATTGCTCTGGGTTGCCTACATTGCGGGTGAAGTTAGAAAGGCTCGTAATGGACGCAGTCAGTAATTGTGCAAATTTAGCTCTTTGGTACGCACTCAATGGAAAATTAGGAGATTCGAATGGCTCAGGTGACCGAACTCAAGGCACTCACGAACTTCTTCAACGTGGCGCCGAACAAGAAGCCGGCCAAGGAGTGGATGACGGAAATCAAGGCACTCAGCCCGGAAGAGAAGCGTGAACTCGCCGAACTGGTGGTCGCTGAGACGGGTGACACGTTGGCGGCACTGAAGACGGCTTGACGAATACCCCCGGAGAAATCCGGGGTCCGCCTCGTTAGCTCAGTTGGTAGAGCAGCTGACTTTTAATCAGCGGGTCACAGGTTCGAAACCTGTACGGGGCACTGGCACTGGTGATGCCATCTCGAACAGTCTGGCCAGACTAATAGAATTCACCAGGGATAGTAGGCACGGACCAATTAAATAGCTCTGTTTCTTTGCCCTGAATTAGAGGGTGACGTGAATGGTGAGCAACGTAAGCGGCCATGGCGCTGAACGAAGCAATAATCCATTCCAGCCCGCAAACTAATAACGCGCCGAAACGTGCTAATTGGTTCAGCGGTTCAATTCCGCTTATCCCACGCTTTAACAGAGAGAAGAGGAACTGTGATGCTTTATTGGGTTGCATATCGAATGCCACCAGCGCCCGGATTTCCTCGTTCGGGTAGGTGGCGTGTCTTTATGACCTACAACCGGAATAAGGCTAAGTCTTCTGCTTACACAATCATTAAGACATTACGTGATGGTGAGCAATTCCGGTGCAGTATTTAGAGAGAGAAGAGGAGATCCATTCAATGGCAACATTGAAGACAATTCAGTGTCGCAATCACGGTGGTTCATTCATGATCACACCGCGCCGGGGGCGCCCCCCGGTGAAATGCACTGAGGAAAACCCCTGTGACATGGTGAGTACTCGAAAGAAATCTGCCACGGCTGCTGCAAAGCGGACGGCTGAGACGCTGCAAGGAAAGATGCCTAAGCGGCCCGGTGGCGGTAGGCGGCCTAGTGAAATTGCGATGGCCGCTGTAGAGCGTGAGGAACCGGCTAAAAAGGCCACTAGAAGCCGTCCTGAAGCTGGTCCAGTCACAGTGCGGCACAACCCTTCAGTTCCTCTTGCCAGACACGCACGGGAGCATTTAGAGCCTCTCGGGTGGGAGTGCAAGGGCCGTGGTTGGTTTGATCCACGTATGGATTCGGGCACAGCACCCGATGAAGCGTGGACTGAGGTAGTTGCCACACGAGGTACCGAGACGCTCATTCTTCGTTGGAAGGATGGCAAGCTCGATTCTCAGAGTTATCTCGTGTGGGATGGGGACAAGGCTCCCGCCGGTAATGGTAAGCCAAGAAGCCGTCTCCCTTTCGACCCTAACGAGATGACTGATAGCGAGCTAATCAAGGCCATCTCTGGTCAGAAAATCACGTGGTGGAACCGCATTGCTAAGTCCAGTGAGAGTGCAATCGTTCCGGGTGAGAAGATCCAGATTGAACATACTTACAGCGGTACTGGTGATGAGTCACTGCGCATTGTGAAATTCGTCGATCTAGGGCAAGGCGGTTTCCGTGCGTTCCACGTTGAAGCCATGATGAAGATTGGTTGATCATGGAATTCCGACAGATGAGCAAGGGTGCCCGTATTGAGTTGATGGGTGATACGGGCACCATTGAACGGATCAACCATGAAACACGTGTCGGGGCTATTCGCTGGGATGAGGATGGTGGAGGAGAGCTACAGCACTTCACGGCTGCATGGATACAGCTCCCGCTTATTCATCTCGCCTCAGATTGGGACTAGTTAATGAGTCCTGAAGCTGAAGACGAGTTTGATCGATCCATGGATAAAGAAGCTGACTTAGAGGAGTTTGGCAGGAATGGCGAAAAAGTGCGCCTTGTGCAAAACCAGGGTGAGCGTCTTGTGGAGCCGCATTGTCAATGGAAAAATCAAAGATCTATGTGAAGATTGTAAGGACTACTATCCCCGTGGCTGAATTCGAAATGACTCCTGCTATTGAGTGGGCAGAAAGTCATGAAAGAACTAAGGAATACCAGTTTTACACTGCTAACTCTAGTTTCTTTTTAGAGTTGTTGGATGATGCGACAGAAGCTAGATATGGTCTTCTACACGTAATTCCTGAACATCATAAAGACGTTTTTAATAGTTGGGAATTACTTTACCCCTGGGACAAACCCGATGATCAAATCAGTGCTTAGAGTTTTAGGGGGTATAGCGGCCATCACAGGGACGATGGTGGCTGCATTCGCCATAGGGTGCCTTTTCACTTTGTGGCTCGTTGATCAGTTTGGATAGCCTATGGTTAGGAAGAAAAAGACTCGGGGGCGCCCGTCGGCCGAAGACTGTGCAAAAGGCGAACACACTATTGTTGAAACAATTGATAACAGCTGGACTTATTTCGTTCGCGTCACTTATACATGTAAGTATTGCTCGTATAAAAAAGTAAAGGATGTGAAACGTAAGTAATGGCTGCTAAACCCCCTCCTAAAGCAAATCGGAAACCTGATCTCTCACCTTGCGGTAAAGTGGTCAATCCAGATGCACCACCGGCCAAGCAATATACGTGTATGCGTCCGAAGAATCATCACGGAAATTGTGTCTAAATTCTTTTGGAGAATTAATGACTAACACTTGCACCTACCGCATTGGTGGTAACAACGATGCGGCTAAAGCTGCATATATGGAGTGGATGGAATCAGGGGAAATGAATTCGCTTGTTCACCGTGAGGAACTGACTAATTCATGGGATGATCTGAACCCAGTTGAGCAAGAGCGTTGGAGAGCTATTTTTCGTGCCGGTCATCGTGCTTACCGTAATTTCATTTTGGAGAACGGCTGATGAATATTTCCAAAGTACATGCCAGCATGATCAATGAGATTCGCCCGCAAGGTCCACTTGTGAATGCTCAAACAGGGCTCAGAAGTCGGCACAATAGAGGCGTACGACGTGCCTGGAAACGAATCAAGCGCCAGGAGGCGGAACAACGTCACGCGAAAGCTACCGACCGTCGCCTCCTTACGCGGGTACTCAAAGAAGCTAGTATCAAACCTGCGGGAGATGATCCCTTCAACGGGATGACCGTGGGAGAATTCCGAGAGTTGGCAGACGAATTCCACCAGAGTCAAGGTTTTATCTGAACACATGACAATACCCCCTAGGGTACCGTTAATTCGGTAGCTCTCAGGGGGTATTTGTCGTGGGAAGGGTAGTACATGAAAATGCATAAACGGGATGTTAAGCGTCCTCACGCTGCATTATGCCGATTCTATAGCCCTAGTGTATTGCTAACTGATAATACAATTGAGGTTACGTGCGTAGCTTGTTTGCGAAAACTAAGGGGGTGATTTGATGACCTGGTTTGATCCAGCAGAAGATTTACAACCGTCATTGCTGCCTGATGATCCCGAATATTATTTAGGTATTGATCTAGAAGAAGCCATTTATTTAGATGATGAATGGGGATTCGAGGATGGTGAGTCTCTATGACCGTCACCATTGAGAAGAGGGGCCGACGGATTGAAATTCGTTCCGCTGAGCCCCTACCTGGACTCCGTACGACGGTCCCAGGAGCTTATGAGACGGCCGCTGGTTATTGGACTGTCCCGTTGAGCCTAGAGAGCTGCAAGCTCCTTAGAGAGAAATATGGGCAGCGTTTACGGCTAGGCAAAGAGCTACGTAGATGGGTTCACGTAGTCGTACACAACCGTGAGTACATGGCTGAACTAGCCGCCGCCAAAGATGCCAAGTTAGAAGTGCTTCCTACGGTGGCGCCAAAGCTCTACAAAGCAATGAACAAACGTAAATACCAACGTGTAGGTGCGCGGTTTATCGCCGATAATCACGCAACCTTGGTAGCGGATGATCCGGGACTGGGTAAGACTCTCATTGCTATGGGCGGAATACTAGAAGCGGAGATTCCAGGACCCTATTTAGTCGTAGCTCCTAAGACTGCTGCTGATAGTGTGTGGCGGCGCGAAATTCTCCGCTGGCTGCCTAAAAATCACCGGGCGGTTATTCTGCCTGAATATCGAGATGCCAGAGATCGGAAGATTCGTCTTACCCGCTATGGTGAATTCACTTGGTTAATTGTTCATCCAGAGATTGTGCTAGTTCAATCATGGTGGGAATGTACTGAACTTGTGCCAGAAATGCGCCTAAGGCGTAAAACTGCTAAAAGCAACACAATACGTAAACGATTAACTCCTACGGGCAATATGGTTCCTTGCGGTAAGCGCACTGAAGAGGGCAACGCTCAAAAACGCATTCTTGATTGTGGGCATATCAAAACTCGAAAAACCAAAAAGATCGTTGCTCCCAGTTACCCTAAATTATTTGATATTGATTGGGGTGCTGTGATTGTTGATGAGTCGCATGAGTGTCTTATTAGGAGGAGTGGTACACCCACCCAACGCCGACGCGGGCTGGATATGTTGAAGCTCCGTGGTGACGGAATCCGTTTAGCTATGAGCGGGACTCCCTTTGATAGCAAGCCTCACCAACTATGGGGCACGCTCAATTGGTTGGACTCTTACACATATAGCGCTTTCCATCGTTGGAGTGAGCTTTACTGGCAGAAGGGCGGCTATACGGGTTATCAGATTGGGGAATTCCGAAAAGACAGAGAGGAAATGCTCTGGGATTCTCTGTCTGCGGTAGCGCTAAGGCGCACTAAAGCAGAAGTAGCTCCTGACTTACCTCCTAAGACATACGTGGGTAGTCCACTTAGTCCGTCCGATGAGGACAGTCCTATTGGAATTTGGCTTGAGATGGAAGGAAAGCAAGCTAAAGCATACGAAGAGATCGAAAAGCTAAGTGTTGCTGAGCTGGACTCGGGACGGCTAGAAACGATCACTGCCTTAGCTGAGCTAACCAGACTTAAGCAACTAGCTTGCGCATACGGTAAATTAGACATTCGGATGATACGTGTACGATGTAGTGACCTTATGAAGAAACATCCACACATCTATAAAAAGAAATGTAATTATTGTCGACGGCAAGGATGGCATAAAGAACCTAAACAATTCTATACCCCGGAATTACCTTCTAATAAATTCAATTGGATTATAGAGTCTTTAGAGGAATGGGGTTATCCAAAGAATCCAATTGATAAGGTAGTGATCGTTAGTTTCTACACTGGAATTTTGGAAATGATGGGAGCTGGAATTGAACGACATTTTAAAACAAAGTCTGGGAAACCACTCTGCACTGCAATCACAGGGCGAACTAGGAGTGTGGATAGAAGATCAATCATTGATGGCTTTAATGAAATGGGAAAACCGCCACAGGTCATGCTGCTCAACGTCAAAGCAGGGGGAACAGCTATCACCATTGACTCTGCCGACCGAATGATCTTCATTAGCGAGACTCGGATACCTGATCAACAGAAACAAGCAGAAGATAGAATTCACCGGGTGAGCAATCCTAGGCATTGCATGTACTATTACCTTCGTTCACTCGGGACAGTTGATATAGGAACAGCGCTAGTTAACCAAGAGATGGACAGGGAAACTCATCGGCTACTAGATGAGCGGCGGGGTGTGGAATACATGCGTCAAGTGGTGAATTTGAGCCATAGCCCTTAGGAGGCCAAGATCATCTCTTGACATTAATTATCATGCCGACTACGGTTCAGTTTCGGCCCGAAAATGGGTTAGTCCACAGAGGATAGGAAATATAACCATGGCTACAACAGCACGTCGACGGGCAGGCAGCAAAGCTGCTCCGACAAAGCGACGCACCACTACTCGCTCTGCTCCGGCAGCCAAGAAGGCTCCTCCGGCCAAGACTCGCAAGGGGCCTACTAAGCTGGATGTCACAGCTTATGCAACTAAGCCGCCCACTGATTACCATAAGGCGTTTGCCCGTTGGGGTGTTCAGGAATGCGAAATCGACTTGTCCAATATGTCGGTTAAGGCTGCATTTCTTAAGGGCATTCAGATTGCTACGGCTGCTCGACCGGTATTTATGCAGTCGGATTTCCTCGCAGAGTGGCGCGAACAGTCTGGAGAGGCTAAGCGTGGCCCTAAGCCAGCATCGGAGAAGGCTGCTCCTGCTCGAAAGACTCGTAAGGCTGCTCCTCCTGTAGAGGATGTGGAAGATGAGTTTGACGAGGAAGATGACGATTTCGAGGACGAAGACGCTGAAGATGTAGATGATGATTTTGAAGATGACTCTGATGAGGACGATGACGACTTAGAAGAGGGCGATGACAATGATGACGATTTTGAAGATGATGATGATGATGATGCAGAGGAAGATGACGACGATGAGGACGATTTCGAGGAGGAGCCTGCTCCCCCGGCCAAGTCACGTCGCCGTGCCCCTGCAAAAGCTCCTGCCAAGCGTGCGCCGGCACGTAGTGGTAGGAAGGCACCTGCAAAGGGAACTCGCGCTAAGGCAGCTTCCACGGCCGACGATGACGAATTCCTCTTCTAAGTAGCTTCCCTGGGATGGGGATAAAGGGCACATGTTGAAAAGGGTAATCAGTGAACGCCCTTTTATATGTGAGGTAGCAGAGTGATCGTGGCTACCACCTAATAGGGGAGCACTCTCTCATGCAGGGGAAGGGTGCTCCCCTATTGGGCTCTCTAGAGAGGATTTGATTTAAATGATTAAACGACTCATCCGACGTTGGATTGCCCGAAAATGGCGTTGTCGTTGTGGTAAACGGGTATTTGATAAATCTGCCCTCGGTTCTCATTCGTTAGCCCCCGCAATTCTAAATAGCCGTTGTGCATGGCATGAATCAGTGAAGGAACAAGTCCTTAATGGAGTGATCACCCGGGCAGAGGACGCCCGATGATTGAGCTACCTGTCATACGTTCTGGTGAACGGATGGACTATAAACGGTGCCCTAAGAAATGGTATTGGGCATGGCGTAGGGGTCTAGTCCCGCGTGAGAAGACGTTCGGTGCTCTAGACCTAGGTACATGGATGCATGAAGCTCTAGCAATCTGGTACCAAGAAGGCTATAAACGTAAAGGGACACTCAAGGAGCATTTTGTCTCAGCAGCAGTTGATGCTATTGCTCATACCGCACAAAGTGATGCTCCGGAATATGTCATAGAAAAAGCTGAGGAATTACTTTCCTTAGGTGAAGCTATGGCTGAAGCCTATGAATTGCATTATGGCCAAGATGAAAATGTATATGTGCTCAAAGCTGAAATACCATTAGCCTTTTCTTTAGCTCACTCTGACACGGGTGAGCTTATTGCTATGCACAAATTAAAGCCAGATCTTGTGTATGCAGATGAGAATAACGATGTATGGCTAATGGAGCATAAGACAGCTAAACAAGTAGCTACTGAGCATTTAGTGATTGATGATCAGGCTCGCCCGTACGGAGCCATGGCGGAATCAGCGTTACGCAAATTGAGGATTATTACCAAACGTCAGCAATTCCGGGGGATCATGTATAACTTCCTCCGCAAAGCGCTACCTGATTTACGACCAACAAACTCTAAAGGCCAATACCTGAATAAAGATGGCAGTGTTTCAAAACGACAACCGAGTCCATTCTTTGTACGCAAACCCGTCACCATGTCAATCAAAGCAAAAATGAAAACGCTCTACCGCGTACGGGATGAGACGATAGATATTACATTAAAGACTCTGGAATTACGCACTAAAGAATTATCTCCGGACAGACTTCCCAAGACACCACACAAGTCGTGCCCCAAAACATGCCAATTCTTTGCTATGTGCACAATAGAGGAAGAAGGTGGTAATTATCGCGACATGGAACGAGCCATGTTTATCAGGCGTGATCCATACAAATACGAAGAAGAGTCTACGGAGGAACGGCTAGGGTTTGAGATCACATGATGACACCTGATATTAATTGGCTAGCTTCTCAACGGATTCGAGAACCGTTGAAAGAATTTGGAATTCTTCATGAAAGGAAGAATGCAGTGATTAATGTTCAAACGGTACATCCATTTGATCCTTCAGCCAATGCGGAGGATACCGCCCACTGGGTCTGCTACGAATGGCCTCAGCAAATGATAGTGGTTGGCGGTGTCGGGGGTCCGTACACAACCCGTGAAGGAGTTATTGACGCTTTTATCACGGCATACAACGATGTACGAAACACCAACCTCACAGCGGATGATTTTCGATTTTTTGGCCCAATTAAAGTTACGGCAGATATTGAAAAAGTGCTAGAAAATCACTGGGTAGCGTGGGCTATTGCTGATCGAAAGTATGACACTATGGGTAATTCTCTAGAAGAAGTTAAAGAGAATTTCATCACCATGTGGAATGAACAATATACAGGTCCTTTAGGACAAGATCCCGTGGTAGATACCAATGTTGATTGGATTGTGCACGAATGAGATTAAACGGAATTACTGCTGAACCCGGTACAATTATCGGATTAGACACAATACATCAACGCTTTCTAGCTATTGCAGATGAGCACATGAATTTGCGATTTGCTACCGCGCAAGAGGCTACGTCGAACGCCTTTATGCATGATCCTCGCTCTGTAGTAGAGCATTTGGGTATTCCTCTTAAGCCAAGTCCATATGGGATGGTGCGGCGATTTAAACCAGTACCAGTTACTTCAGTTAAGCTTGAATTACTACGACCAAATGTACTCCCATTTAATCGAGCTACACGACGCAAGTATGGTTTGCGCTAATGGCCTCCACAGCGGGGCAGAAATCCGATCGAGTCAGAACGGAACGAAGTAATGTTTCGTTATCTGATTTCGAAAAAGAAATGGAGCGGCTAGAACAATCCAGTGAATCAATTAATTTGTTGATTTACGGAGATTCTAATGTCGGAAAAACGGTATTGGCTGGTACATGTCCCGGACGAACCTTCTGGCTTGTTGGTGAGCCTGGATACAAATCTGCCGGTCGTCAAGGGGCCAAGGGTTATGCTAGACGAATTTCCGATACCGCTACCGCCCTTGCAGCCGTGGATTGGCTCAACTACAAGCGGAGGTATGAAAAGTTAGATTGGTTAGTCCTAGATGGACTCTCTACGATGCAAGATCGATTCCGGTTGGGTTATGCGGCTGAGGCATTTGACATCAATCCGACAAAGAGGCAGCATCGCAATTTGCCTGATCGACCGGATTACTTCAATACGCAAAACTTCCTTAAAGCCTGGATACCTCAGCTTGTAGATATGCCGGTTAACTTGCTAATCACGGCTCACGCTTATCGAACAGACATGACTGAGAATGGTGAATTACTCGTTTTTCCAGGTGTGCAGGGAAAAGTGACCGAAACGGCAAATGCAATTGCTGGGCTCATGGACGCGACGGGATACATGGAAAAGCGGCTCATGAAATCCCGTAATTCAGATGCGGTTAAGGAAGTTCGGCGTTTGTGGTTTAGTAGTCCGGAAAATCGGAACCGAAAGGATGACCAACTACGCTACATTTGCGGCGATAAATTTAACGCATTTGGAAAGTATGTTGATTTTCCTGATATTAACCAGGGAATTCCAGAAGGTTGGGGAATTCCTACACTGTTAGATAAGATTGCCTGAGAGAGGATTAGAGGAAATGCCTAAGGCCAATTGGGGTATCGGTGCATCCGATGTAGATGAGTTTGATCGCGACTCACAATACAAGCCATACACGGGACCTACCCCGCCTAATGGGGTATACGTGTGGAATATCAACGTGTTGAAGTTCGTATCTGGCACAAAGGAAAAGAATCCTCAGCTTCGTGTTGGCCTCGAATTAATCCCACGTGAGGGACGTGAGGATGAAGAGGAATACGAAGGTTATTTCAATATGGACTTTCTTCCTATCACAGATAAAACCGCCTTTCGTTATGTGCCATTTCTTGACGCTATTGGAGTATCCGGTCGTGAGTTTACTCAGCGCACCATTACCGATGAGGAAGGGAACATCAAAAAAATCGGTAGTTGGCGGAATACCGGACAAGAATTGATTATGGCTCAGCTCAAAGACGGTACCGATGCTAATAATAAGCCAGTTAAGGTTTTGGGATGGTATGGGCCGTTTGAGGAGGATGAAGGGGAAGAGGCAGATGACGATGAATATTATGACGATGAAGGTGATCTAGTCTAATGGCTGAAGACATGATCCCTAAGCCGGGTGTCGGTAAAATTATTCATTATCAAGAGACGACACATTGTGTTGCAGCGATCATCACTGAGGTAGTGGGTGGAGAAGATAACGAAGTGATCATGACTTTGTTTGGAATTCTTAACACGACTCCCTATGTGCAAAGGAAATTCGGGACTTCTCCTGGTACGTGGCATTGGCCGGAGCGTGTGTAATGGCTCTTGATAGACACTTAACCGGTAAAGCAATGATCGACGCTCTTATGGAGCAAGGGATTGCTGATCACAATACTCAGCGAGTGATCATCGATATTCCTATTGACGGTATTCCATTGATTTATATTCAGAAATTGGGTACGCGACACTTACTGAATATTGTTTCCGCTATTCGGGATAGTGGGTATGAAATTCAGCAAACAGTAGAGGATGTTCTAGACGTCACCACCCATGGAAGTCCAGTAAACGAGTATATGTCACCTACTAATGACGCTATGAATACCGAGGAACGCACGATCAAGCGTGCTGAAGATTATGAGCAAGATGTCACCACCTACAATCCAGACAAGATAGATCGAATCAAATAAAAACACGTGGGGTGCGCATACGTAACACGCATCATAATCGAATCAAATAGAAAGGGTAGTAATGTTGTCTCGTAAGCTTGTCCGTAGGTTAGCTATTGTGAGCATGGTTGTTGTAGCTCTTATGCTCGCTACTTCAGCAGCTCCTTTAGAAGCTAATACAGGACCCGAGAACCCTATTGATACCGATGAGCCCCGACATACTCAGACGCTCGTGGTGTTCGGCCCTTATCGTCCGCAGATGAAGATCCCGACCATCAAAACTCTGACTGGTGTAATTACTACCCCGGCAGAGGAGCCTCCTTTATGGGTCAATAACGAGTATCGAATTAAGGCTGGAGATACCCTTTCGGGTATTAGTCCTGCACTTGGATTCTCTATCAAAGAATTAGCTCTCGTTAGCGGAATCCAGAATGTTGATCGACTGACTATCGGTCAGATTATTTACAAGCCGGGTACTCGCCCCGTACCGATTCCTGCCCCTGTAGCGCCTTCTCCCGAACCTGTAGCATCTGTAGCTAGCTCCACTGTTGAGACCGTAATCGGATTCGCTATGAGCCAACTAGGCGACCCCTACGTGTATGGTTCTACTGGTCCGAATTCTTGGGATTGCTCCGGTCTAGTTCAAGCGGCATTTGCTCACGCAGGTATTAAAATCTCCCGCACCACTCGAACGATTATCAATGAAGGTCGTTCAGTGAGCCAAGCGGGTATGCAGCGTGGTGACCTTGTGTGGCCTTCTAGCGGGCACATGGGAATCTATTTAGGTAATGGCGAGTTTGTACATGCACCCCGATCAGGGGACGTAGTGAAGGTTAGCTCTGTTTATTCATTTTATGCCGCTAGGAGGATCTAATGAAATTCATTTGTGACGCCTGTAAGATGGCTGCTGATTCTAAACATCCGGATTTACACAATGCTTGTCCAGGTAGGACTCATTGCAATTGACAACATATGGTTCCTAAGAGTTGGTTGAGAGGAGAAGGAAATGGTGCAAAACCCAATGTTTAAAAACGGGCTCGTAGATGGGGTTTTTCATCTAGCTAAGGATCAAATACCTGATCTAGTCTCTGAGTACGTAATGCGCATAGAGACTGAACGTACTAATGATTGGTGTAAGTGTGAGTGGTTGGTGCATCCGGACGATGAAGATTTAGATATTCATAATTGTGGAAATTGTCACCACCCATCCTTACTGCATCATAAGTTATTAATTCCTGGGACAGATCAAACAGAACATTGTGTCAAGCAAATTTCTTATGATTTCGATGAAGACGATGAGTGTGACTGTACCAAGTGGATTGACCCACCTAAGCGGCGCCTAAGGCGAGGGGACCAGCATCCGCAATGTCCTGTGCATACAAAGGAGGGATTCATTTTGGGATTCTTTGAGTGGGTATTTGCGGAACCTAGTCCGATTCAGCTAAATCCTATTATTTCTAAAGAAGATGCTAAGCAATTAGTTGATCAATTTAAAGAAAAGTACGATATCCCTCCGGAACTGCCGTGAGTGGACTCTCAGTTGAGCAGTACAGTGTACTTGACGATATTCAGGATGCCGCATTCGGTGTGCGTGCCGCCATAGCTCCTGAACTGAGTGAGGTCTACGTCCCAGGAGAAGGCGACAACCCTCGTGTGTTCATCGTGGGGGAAGCCCCCGGAGCACAGGAGGAAATCAAGCGTAGACCTTTTGTGGGGCCGGCAGGGAGGGTTCTACGCGAGCTGATGGCAGGGGTTGAGCTGTTCACTGGGGATACCCCCCATTTTGGTGAACCTAATTGCTGGCTTACCAATGTGGTGAAATTCCGACCACCTAGAAATCGAACGCCTACCGAGACTGAGATTATGGGCTTTCGCCATCTACTGAGACAGGAATGGATTGCTATAGGCAGACCGCGAGTTATTATCCCCGTTGGCGGAACAGCACTTAAAGGAATAATGGGTGAGCCACTCTCCATTCTTAAAATGTCTGGAAAGGTGATCAAACGAAAGTCCAATGTAGACGGAAGTGTTGGACGTACTTTGTTTATCTACCCGATGATCCACCCATCATTTGGTATACGACAGAAATCATTAATTCCTTTGATTGAAAATGATTGGGACCATTTTGGACAGTGGTTTAAAGGAATGGGAAGATTAGTATGATCTACGTAGATAAATACCCTAATTGGTTAGTACATGGCGGTAAGTGGGAAGGTGGCGGTCATCTATTCGGTAGCGATTTAGAGGAACTACACAAGTTTGCTAATTCTCTCGGATTAAAGCGAGAGTGGTATCAGCTAGGTAAATCTGGATTTCCTCACTATGATCTAACTAAGAACAAACGAGCTTATGCAATCGCTAAAGGAGCTACAGAGCTAGAACCCGGTGAGATCCCAGAGGACGTGATCCGCCATGATCCGCATATCCGATGAGCTAGCAGGGGAAGAGGTCCGATTCCACTTAGCACAGTCCAAAGAGGATCTACATGAAGTCGCTCGGTTCATCCTCAACAATCCATGGCTTGCTTGCGACACTGAGTCAACTGGAGTTAATTGTTATAAGCGTGGCTGGAAATTGCGTACTGCACAATGGGGAAATAGAAGTAACGCTTACGTTGTGCCCGCGAGTAATCGGTCATTCATCGGATGGGTTTTTCGTCAAGGAAATAAGCTTATTGGCCACAATGGACCACACGACATACGAAGCATTGATGTCCATTTGGGATATGAAACCGGGCGAGTGATGGAAGGAGAAACGCACATACCAGCACACCACAGCGACTCACGCGGGAGGGATGAGGGTGGTACTGGTCATGGTCTCAAGGAACTAGCTGTAGCTCACGTAGATCGGAACTCGGATAAATGGGAGAAAGCGCTAAAAGCTGCATTCAAAGATATTCAAATTCCGATTAAGGGTGAGATATTTAAATCTGGTCCTAGAAAAGGAATGCAAAAAACACGTAAGGCCAAGGTTTCAGAGGGTTACAGCCTTATTCCTCTAGAACACCCTGCTTATATTGCTTACGCTGCATCTGATTGCTGTTTGACCTATCGCGTATGGCAAAAATATCAGCCGGTTGTCAGAGAATTCCATGAGTTATACAAATTTGACAAGCGAGTACAACAAGCGTGCGACAAGCTCCAACGGCGGGCTATGCTAGCAGATGTTGATTACACCACACGACTTAGCGAGGCTTATGCTAAGAAAGCTTATAAACTCAGAGCTATAGCGTGGGAGTACGGGTGTGAGAATATTCAGAGTGGTACTCAGATAGCCGATACTCTCATTGAACTAGGCGTTAAGCTATTTGCTAAGACTGATACAGGTAAATGGAAAACCGATGCTGAATTACTACGTAAGATTGCTAAGCGTAAGAATGTAAGTCAGGATGCTAAGCATTTCATTAGGACAGTATTAGCAGCCAAGCAAATTGAGAAACGACGGGAAGCTTACACAGAACACATTCTTGATGAACGAGACTGGGATGATTGTGTGCACCCTTCCATTAACCACCTAGCCGCCCGTACTACTCGTATGAGCGTAAGTGGGCCGGCAGTACAACAATTGCCCACAAAGGACACAGAAGAGGATCTGACGTGAGACGTCCTAGCTTTTTTCGTAGAGTCCTTTGTGTACTTACAGGAGGTCACCGATACACAAAAATGTTTGGTGTTTCATGGGCTAACTGTACTCGTTGTCAATATAGATGGGAAATGTAATGACTGAAGATTTTGTAACTGGGTTGAAGATCATTAGAGAAATGTCCAAAGAAGAGATCATTGACGAGTTAATGGAAGCTCAGCGTGTCGCAATGATTAAGCGAGAATTAGGTGATCTCAAAGCAGAACTTATTTCTTACCGTCTCGCTGTAGTTCGTAAGAGAATGATAGAAGAGGCAGGAATGGAAGAACATCAAGGCGCGTGGGGCTCTCATTTGTCTGATAAGAAGGATGACTAATGTCTGATAATCAAATTGAAAAAGCTGAGCAAGTATTAGAGGAATTGAAAATTGCTACTCGTGAGGCTCGTGAATGTTTGAAAGATTTCAAAGGTATGGTTCGAGAATATAACGCTATCATGTTTGAATGGAAGATTAATGCACAAAAACGTATTGATTCAGTAGTGAAAGAAGGATTAGACAATTATCAAGGGGCACTCTTAGAGGCTACTGAGAAAGGTAGTCAAGCTGTATTCGCTAGATTCGATAAACTGTATGATTTATTGACTACCGGAGGAGACCACACTCAGCCATCAATCCCAGAGTTGATACAAGCTAAGGTCGATAGGGAAAATGAAGCTCCTCAGCCCTGAAACAATCCGCAGATGCTTTATCGCCCGTCCCGGAATGTCCATTTTCACCTCAGACTATGATCAAATCGAGTTACGTGTCATGGGTGCAATCTCAGGCGAGAAGACGCTCATTGATGCAGCCAAAAGAGGGGAGTCACTCCATCTAGCTACCGCCAACCGTCTATTTGGGATTGATCACACTCCCGACCAATACAAGCGAACCAAGAATGTCAATTTCACGTACGGGTTCGGCGGTAGCGCCCGCACCATGACTGAACGCTACGATATTCCCTTTGGGGAAGCTCAGAAACTCATCGCTGATTATCGTGAAGCAATGCCTACATTGGCTAACTATATGAAACAACGCCAAGACTGGGTATTACGCCAAGCTCTTAGTTCTAGCGAATACAAAGCATACCGTTCACTGCTTTCTAGAATGTTTAATTTCAGAAATGACACCTCGGAAGGTAGAGCTGCTCGTATCGTGATTCAAAATGAAATGACTTGGTTGTGTCATGGTAAATATGCGCGAGTGATCACCCCATTTGGTCGTTCACTTATTGTAGATGCGAAAAAGCCCTACACGATTTTGAATTACGAAGTGCAGTCGAGCGCGGCGGACATCATGAAGCACGGGCTATTGCGTGTGATGGATGATCCGGAGCTAGAGCCCACAGTTCTGTTACCTATTCACGATGAGCTGCTAGGAGAAGGTCCTAAAAAGAAAGCGCAATACCTCGCTGAACGCTACGCAGAGGTTATGTCTACCGAGTTTATGGGAGTGCCTATCACAGCTAGCGGTAAGGTATATGGCAGGAGTTGGGGTCACGGATACAGGAAGGTTGCATGAGCTTACTGTTATCGTTTCTAATTGGTATAGTTATAGCGTGTATCTTTCACATAGTGGTTAAAACCTTCAAAGAATGGAAACAAGGTATTAAAGGATCAATAATTATGGACACAGACGATTCACGTTATTTAATGCAAGGATTAGATTGGTAGTAAATGCCCGATCATGTTTGTCAAGCTGGTACACAGAAAATTGGTGGTACCTACTGGGTAATTGTTAGGAGACGTCCAAGAAAAGAGGTTCAATATCAAAATTATCAATGCCGTAAACCAGGTTGCTCCGTTAGTATTACCATGCGCACAGGCAATACTCGGGAAGAATAACAGGGGAGAAAATGAGTTATTGGTGCGGTTTTGATGACAGTGATGACAGCATTAATATGACTAGCAATGTAGCTCCTATGTGGAGACTTGCAGGAGCAGACTTAGCTGAACTTAACGGCAAGACAGCGGCTGAAGTCAAATTGGTACTTATTAGTGCAATACGTAATATGTTAAGCGAGCCACATAAATATAAAGCATTGAATCCTGCTAATGGGTGGGGTGATTACAAAAGTTGTGTTACATATCTAATGAATCTAGCTATTCTATGTACAGAGGTAGAAGCTACTGACCTTTTCTATGCTCATCATTAGAAAGGACTAGGCCAATGCGACTGACCAACAATGATGTTATTGGCTCATAGACAGCAAACCTGTGCAGCGTGTGGAAGGCTCTTAGAGGAGAATGATCAGATTATATTAGAAATCTTAGAAGATCCGGTTACCCGATACGTTGCAGTCCACTTAGGTGAATCTACATTTAAGGGGAGAGAAAATGGGTCCAATTATACACCCGAATACTAATCACAAATCCCAAGTTCCTACAAAAACGATTGTTATTACTGTTCCTAAACGTAATATTGAGCGAATCAAATTGATGACAGATGCCTACATCAAAGATCTTCCTTCTGAACTACAAGATGTTCTCAAATCTGTATACAGTCAATTAGAGGCATCTCGTGTCGACTAATTATCATCATCTCATCACATTTGACCCCGGTGCGGCGGCAACCGGCTGGACTCACTTTATGATCGATCGTAGAGCTTTTAGCCGTCCAGAGCACAAGTTACTACGTTGGCTGTTCTCTTGGGATTGTGGAGAATTTACAGGTACCGAACATGGGCAACTAAAATCAGCCGCCGCACTGATTGATGATGCTTTGAGATCGGTCTCGTATTTATCACTAGATGTATTGTCAGAAGACTTTGATTTAACACAGCTCATTGGTGGTAAGAATTTAATTAGCCCAGTTAGAATCAATGCGGTACTCGACTGGGAATGCGCCAAACGAGGTATCAAGCTAGAATTACAAGCTAGGCAAATGCGTACAGGCGTCACACGTGAGCGACTGAAGCTTTACGGATTTGAGGGTAAATTTCGTAAGGACGAATTCGCAGCAATGCAACATGCTATTACAAAGCTACGTTTAATGAAGCAATTATCTAAGCAACGTCCCTGGAAATTAAGTGATGGTGGTGCGCTCAATGCTTATTACGATTGTGCGTGTCATCGACGCAAAAAATGTGATTTAATCCATCCCTAGGTATCGTTACCAAACTGTTACTTGACAGCAAATACACAGCTCTACAAGGTAGGCACTGTTCGGCTCACACGGAGCCACGCTAGGAAGGCAGAGGAATCAAAATGGCTGAGACCACGACAAAGACGACACGACCCGCACGCTCACGTGCGGCGGCCAAGAGCCCAGCGACGAAAGCTGCTCCCGCCAAGAGCACGACCCCTGCTAAAGAGACTGCTACCCCCGCCGCTGATGATGGGATGGCTCGCTTTCCATTCGTCTGTGAGGAATCTGGCGAAACGAAGTCCTACGCGAAATTCACCCCCCCGAAGAACAGCGGTTGTGTAGGCACGCTCTACGTTCCCCTGGGTACGGTAGAGGTGAAGGTTCTGCTCATCGGCCCGGCCGACGTGGTCGACGTTGAGTCTGAGTAATTAATCTACACGGTTGGTTGCCTGGATTACCCGATAGAGGAATGGATCGCCTCTATCGGGTTTTCCGTATGTCAGGAAAAGGAAAATGGAAATTCGTGATTTATATAGCGGACCATTTCGTTCTCCTCGCGGCTTATTGAACATTGATTTAACCCCATAAATGGGAATACCCCCTAACACCCACTCTGGAAAGTGGAGAGGCGGTTAGGGGGTATTCCGTCTAACAGAGAGGAGAGGAAATGGCAAACCCACGTCTAGCCAATGGCGACACTAGACGCAAGAAAAACCGTAGCACGTTTAGTGCGAACGCACCAACCCGTATCTCGTTGGGCTGGTCCCCCTTCCATACGGCTGCTTGGGATTATTACGAAGCTGGCTTTCTACCTATTCCCCTTCCCGAGGGTAAGAAGTATCCCCCTCCTAAGGGAGTTCCTAACGATGTGGAATATAACGAGGAACGCTTAGAAGCTTGGCTTAATGGCTTATACGAAGGAAGGGAAACACCCGACCATAGATACAAGAATCTTGGTTGCATTGTTCCAGATGGGGTAGTGGTTATTGACGTAGACGGCAGAGCGGCGCGAGAAGCTCTTATTGAATTAGAAAATGAACTAGGTCCTTTACCGGCTACATGGATGTCTTTTAGAGGAGATCCCGATCGGTACCATCTTTGGTATATGACACCTGCTGGTATGACATGGCCGGGAAAGTTAGGAGCTGGAATCGATGTCATCTATAGGCATTATCGCTACATGGTCCTGCCCCCATCTATCCACCCGGATGGAGGTCAATACCGATGGGCCAATCTCAGAGGGAATAGTCTCCGAGTTTCTAATGGCTACTTCCCATCTCCCGATGAATTTGCGGACATGCCAGATAGTTGGTTGCAACTCTCTAATGGCCACAATTACATACGACGGGATCGAGCCAAAGTAGACAGTCACTTATGGATAAAGGAACACGGTGGCGGTAAGCCTTGTCCTGAATTGCGTAGAGTCCTCATTAGACACCAAAAAGATTTACGTCGGCATTCCGATCTAGGTGGTATGCATGACGCAATGATCAATGGAGTCTGGGCCATTCTCGCTGAGATCAGTGCAGGGCATAGCGGTGGTTATGCTGTTTTAAAACGTTTCAAATCAACATTTATTGAGCAAGCAGAAGATAGTGGCCGTCGTGATCCAGGAATGGCGGAGTCGGAATGGTCTAGGGCCATTATCGGTGCCATTGAGAAAACAGCAGTAGAACGAGTTCGTGCAGGAGATCCTTGCATTATCGAGGAGGCAGAACGTGGGAAAGATCCAGATAGATTCTTTGACCCTAAGCATGGTCTTAAGTCTAGATCATTACGAAGAAGTGTTGAGCTTACTGGCAGACTCGCCGTGGGTCCCGGTAAGCAGCTCTATCGACACACAGACGGACTTTGGACCCCAGACGGAGAAAGCGAAATTTATCGTCGAACTGAAACCCTTCTCAAACAGCGATGGCGTCCCAGCCATGCTGAGAATGTGCGAAAAGTTGTTGAGCATAGAGAACCTTTTATCGTAGATGATAAGCAAGATACCCAATACCTCAATCTGCCTAATGGTCTTTTAGACTGGCAAGAAGGCAGGCTTTATCCGCATAACCCTTTAATAGTAAGCACTATCCGTATCCCGATAGAATGGGATGAAAATGCAGAATGTTCCGAAATCGACCAATTCTTTACTGAAGTCTTCCCCTCCGATGCTATTGAACTTGCATATGAAATCCTTGGTTATATGCTCTACAACGATAACCCTTTACACAAAGCAATACTTCTCAATGGTTCAGGTAGAAACGGAAAGGGCACTTTCATTCGGCTCGCACGTATGCTGGTTGGACACGCTAATATTTCAGCCGTTACTCCACAAGCACTCGATTCCTCACAATTTAGTTCTGCTCAATTATATGGAAAGCTTGCTAACCTTGTGGGTGACGTGGACCCGCGCATATTCAAGAGCACTGAGCAATTCAAGCAATTGACCGGTGGCGATTACATGATGGCACAGCACAAACATAAAGATCCTTTTACATTTAGGTGCCGTGCTCTTATGGTTGCTGCATTCAATGCGCTTCCCCGTACAGCAGATACCACAGAAGGTTTCTTTTCACGTTGGGTTGTCGTGCCGTTCAAGGCTTTTTTCCCGGCCGGCAAG
>WUUC01046808.1_pt1 | contig 38951 bp, 28 predicted proteins | sample 6278441 | NCBI WGS metagenome assembly WUUC01 (sample SAMN13675441, study PRJNA597444) | soil metagenome | isolation source: soil | place: USA: Washington | collected 2017-10
CCGAGGCCCGCGCAAAACGCGAAGCCGAAGAACGCGCCCGCGCGGAAGAACGTGCGCGCGTCGAAGCCGAAGCCCGCGCGAAACGCGAAGCCGAAGAAAGAGCGCGCGCCGAAGCCGAACGCCTACAGCGGGAAGCCGATGCCCGCGCACGGCGCGACGCCGAAGAACGGGCTCGCGCGGAAGCCGAACGGGTACGCGTCGAAGCCGAGGCTCGGGCGAAACGCGAAGTCGAAGACGCTGCGCGCCGCGCCGTCGAAGAATCTCCATTCACTGAGGCGGCAACGCGCTCCGGAGGATCGATCGTCGAGGTCGACTTTGGAGCATCGCGCCCCGACACTCCGCAAAAGAAGATGCGATTCTTCGAATCGCTTCTCAAGAAGATCGATACGCGGCGACGCCGCACATTTTAGGCAAAGGACGAGTAGGAAAATGGCCAGATCGAAGAGCAAACAGGTCCGTGAACAGATGAAGCGCCAGGTGCGTGCGAAGGTGAAGCAGAAGCGCATCAAGGCGAAGGTCGCCGAGCTGAAGAAGACCAAGGCGAAGTAGCCAGGCAAACCGCAAAACCGTCAAACGTCCAACAAGCTCCGTACACCTGGCCGATCCCCGAGATCGAACCAGGTGAACGTGCACCTGAACGTAGTACGGTGAACGATCACGTGTAACGTTCCCGCGAACGATCACGTGTAACGTTCCCGCGAACGATCACGTGTAACGTTCCCAAGAACGTAGACGTGAAGCGTCAACGTGTAGGCTCGGCGTCCTCAGTTCGGCGCCCGCGTCCTCCGCGTCTTCTGCGCGCGCGCTTTCGCGGTGCGTCCACGCCACCATCATCCATGGCGTCTATCGCGCTGCCGTTGATCGGCTTCGACGGACGCTCGAGATCGTTCGCCGGCAAGCCCATCGCAGCCGCGTGGACCTCGAACAACGCGAGCGCGTCCGGATAAAACGTCCGCTTCGAGATGCTCACCGGTGAGCGGCGCTTCTTGCCGTCGACCGGCTTCAGGAAGTGGCGCTGCGCGATGAAGATCTGCCGCAGGTGCTCGCTGATCCGGCGCGTCAGCATCAAACGCGCGCTGATCGTCACCAAGAACTCGGCGGTCGCGCGGTTTTTGTCGCGTTTTTCGCGCTCCGCTTCCACCTGGAGATCGACCACCGGTGCATAAAGCAGAGCGCCGATCACCACCGCATCGGAGACGGGTCCGTGCGCGATCATCCGATCGAGCGCACCGAGATGCGCGTAGAACAGTTGCCGGCTCGTCTGCCCAGGGAACAAACGTGGAGGCTCGCGGGGGCCGTCTTCGTCTTCCTGGTCTCTTGGCCAGTCGACGTATCCGTAGATCTCGGGAACGAGGAACTCGAGAATCCCGGTCTCCTCCATCATGCGGACGATCTTCTCCGCATGACCGATGCGCAACAAACGCAAGGTCTCTTCCAACACGCGCGCCGGGGCACAACGGCTGATGTCCTGCTTGTGGCGCATCATCGAGCGCATCAGCTCGGGATCGATCGTCAGACCCGTCTTCACCGAGATGCGGATCGCCCGCAGAATACGGATCGGATCCTCACGCAGGCGAACCTCGGGATCGCCGATCATCCGCATCATCTTCGTCTCGACATCCGCGAGCCCGCCGACGTGATCGATGATCCGGCCCGTGCCTGTATCGTAGAACATGCCGTTGATGCGGAAGTCGCGCCGAAGCGCATCTTCTTCTTCCGTACCGAAGACGTTGTCGCGGCGGATCAAGAGATCCGGCGTCTCATCGCCTTCTTCTTCGACGGCCGAAGCGTTCGCGCGGAACGTCGATACTTCGATGATCTTTCCGCCGCGGAAGAACACGTGCACCAAACGAAAGCGCCGCCCGATGATGCGGCTGTTGCGGAAGATCGACTTCACTTCTTCCGGTTTCGCGGAGGTCGTGACGTCGAAATCTTTCGGCTTCAAACCGAGCAAGAGATCGCGCACGCAACCGCCCACTAAATAGGCGCGGTGCCCGAAGCGACGCAGCCGGCGCGTGACTTCGAGCGCGTGCGGATCGATCAGCTCCAACGGAATCTGCTGTGTCGCCGCATCGCGATCGCGCGTCTCCCGCGGCTCACGTTCACGCTCGCGCTCGCGGACACGCCGAGGCTCTCTCGCCGGCGGCGGAGGAGGTGGGGGCGCTTCCGGCACCGGCGCGCGCGCAGGCCCGATCGGCGCGATGCGCGGCTTCGATGATTGATTTTTTTTGGGTTGCTTCACTGCTTCGGCTGTTTCCTCGACCGGCACCCGCGCATCGATCCGATCGCGGACCTTGCGCAGAACGCCCAGGGTTTGGAACAGCCACTCCATCCAGAAACTCAGCTCGAGAGCTCAGCCGACGTCCGAGACCACCGACAAAAGCGGCTCCGGCAGCTTCGACTGCGGTCGCGACAGTACCGCGGCCATGTTCGAATCTTCGAGATACGTGTACCCTGCAAGACCCGCCTCGAAGTGACGCACCAAGTTCGCGCTCTCCTCGAAGGTCATCGTGCCTGCATGGAGCGCACGTTCGATCGATTCGCGCAACGCCGACATCAGTTGTCGCTCATCATAAGAGACGTAGCGCAGCACATCGCGCACGCGATCACCTTCGACGATGTGACGCACGCGATAACCTTCGGTCGGATGCGACTGAATGTGGACCGCGTTCACGTCGCCGAACAGGTTGTGCAGATCGCCCAAGATCTCTTGATAGGCGCCCACCAAAAACACGCCCAAGAAGTACGGCTGTTCCGGGAGGAACGGGTGCAGCTCGAGCGTCGACTTCACGTCGTGGAGATCGATGAAACGATCCATCTTTCCGTCGGAGTCGCAGGTCAGATCCGCGAGCACTCCGCGGCGCGTCGGCTGCTCTTTCAAGCGGTGCACCGGCATCACCGGGAAAAGATGATCGACGGCCCAAGAGTCCGGCACGCTCTGAAACACCGAGAAATTGCAGAAATACGTGTCCGAGAGCTGTTTATCGAGCGCTTCGAGATCGTCAGGCACGTAGTCGAGCTCGTGCGCCATGCGATGAATCTTCTTGGCGATCGCCCAAAAGAGCTCTTCGACACGCGCCCGCCCGCGCAGATCGAGGATGCCGTGACGGTAGAGCGAGAGCGCGTCTTCCTTGAGCTGAAGCGCGTCGTGATACGCCTCTTGGTAATTTTTGCGCGTGACGCCGTTATAGGTCTCCTGCAGATCGCGGATGACCTGGTGTTCGCCTTCTTTCGGCCCATCCGCCGGGCGTCCCGTCGACACTTCTTCGTGACCGAGGACGTTGAACACGATCACCGCGTGGTGCGCCACCAATGCGCGACCCGACTCGGAGATGATCGTCGGATGCGGGATCTTCAGATCGGTCAGCGTGCTGCCGACACCGTCGATGATGTCCCCCGCGTACTCTTCCATCGAATAGTTCTTCGACGCGTGGAAGTTGGTCTTCGAGCCATCGTAGTCGACCGCGAGACCGCCGCCGACGTCGAGATAACCCATGGGCGCGCCCATGGTGTAGAGGTCCGAGTAGATGCGGACGGCTTCGCGAAGCGCGTCTTTCACCGCACGGATCGCGGTGATCTGCGAGCCGATGTGAAAGTGCAGGCAGTGCAGCCGATCGAGCATCTTCTCTTTTTCGAGCACCTCGACCGCTTGCACGAGCTCCGCCGCCGTCAAACCGAACTTCGAGCGATCGCCGCCCGACTCCGCCCACCGGCCGCTTCCTTTTGACGAGAGCTTGCTGCGCACGCCGATGTTCGGTTTCAAACCCAAACGTTTCGAGGCTTCGATGATCATCCCCAGCTCTTCGAAGCGGTCGACGATGATCAACGGACGGCGTCCGAGACGTTGCGCGAGCAACGCGGTCTCGATGTATTCCACGTCTTTGTAGCCGTTGCAGACGATCACGCCGTCGGGCTGATCGAGTAGCGCGAGCGCGACCAATAACTCTGGTTTGCTGCCGGCTTCGAGGCCGAGCGCATGGGGTCGCCCGTACTGGATCAGCTCTTCGACGACATGCCGCGTCTGATTCACTTTGATCGGCATGACCGCCTGATACTTGCCTTGATATTTGTACTCTTCGATCTTCGCCTGAAACGCGCCGCAGAGCTCTTCGACGCGCGACTTCAAGATGTCGGAGAAGCGTAGCAAGAGCGGCATCGAGAGACCGCGCCGGACCAGATCGTCGACGACCCGTTTCAGATCGATCGCCATACCATTCGGGCCGATGGGGTTGAGCTGAACGTTCCCCTCTTCGTTGATGTCGAAGTAGCCGTTGCTCCAACCGCGAATGTTGTAGAGCTCCGCGGAGTCCCGCGTGGTCCAAGCCTGCATTTGGCCGTTGGATTTACACGCCGAGACCCCGTTGATAAAGCTACTTCTCGCAATGGGGGAACGCGGTGGACTTCGCTGGCTGCGGCCAGGTCGCTTTCTCCGCGATCTCAACATCTTGGCGCTGCTCATCGTCATCGCGGCGGGGGCGGCGTTGCTGCTTTTGCCCGCGAGCGACGACGGTCTGCTCGGTTTGCCGGCGCTGGCGCTCGGCGAGGAGGCGCCGCGCACGATCAAAAGCCCGCGGGCTTTCGTCATCGCCGACCTCGAAACCACTGAGCGCCTGCGCATCGAGGCGGCCGAGAACGTGCTGCCGATCTACGACCACCAGACCGCGCGAGGCGCCGAAGCGAAGGCGAAGATCGAAGCGGCGTTCGCAGCCGAAGCGAGCGCACGCTCCGCGGACGGGGGTGTCACTGCCCAAGAGTTTTTGCTGGCGCTCGAGCTGATCATCGACGAGAGCGCGCTCGAGCCGCTGATCCGCGCGCCCATCCCCGACGAAATGCGCGACGCCGCGATCATGATCGCGCAGACGGCACACGAGCCGCGCATCGTCGAAGATCGCGCGTTGCTCCGTTTGCAAGCGCCGCAAGGGTTCGTGCTCCGCAGCGTCGATCGCGATGGGCACGCCGAACGTGAAGAGATCTTCACCGACACCTCGCGCATCGAAGGGATCGATCGTGCGCGCGCGCGCGTCGACGACTTGGTCGCCGAACACATGAAACGTTTCACCGTCGAGCAGCGCCGCGCCGTGGCGACCTTGGTGAAACGACTGCTCGAGCCGAACGTCGAGCCGAATCGCCTCGAGACGGAACGTCGTGCGGAGGCGGCGCGCCAAGCGGTGAAGACGGTGCTCGTCGCGGTGAATCCCGGCGAAACCGTGCTGCGCGCCGGCGAAAGGGTCACGCAGCGGCACCAGTTCATCTTGATCGGCATCGAGCAAGAATTGCGCGCGCAGAGTCGGGCGCAGGCTGCGGTCGGATCTGCGTTGTTGATCTCTTTGCTGGTGGTGATCCTCTATCGCTTCCGCATTCGTGCCGATCGTTATGCGATCCCCACGCACCGCGATCTCGCGTTTTTGGCGTCGTCCTATGTGGTGATGTTGCTGGTGATCTGGGGCGGATACAAAGCGACGATCTGGCTCGGCGAATCGTTTCCGCTGATCGGCGTGGAACATTATCGCTTCGTGTTGCCGGTCGCGGGCGGCGCCTTGCTCGTGCGTTTCGTGCTCGGTGCGGAACACGCGGCGGCGTTCGGTGTGCTCTCCTCGATCACCGCGGGTTGGATGATGGATGCGAACCTCGGATTCGCCGCGTATGCGCTCGCCGGATCTTTTGCGGCGATCTCCATCAAGAACACGGCACAACCACGGACTGCGCTGTTGACCGCGGGATTACGCGCCGCTTTTGCACAAGCGTTGCTCGCGCTGTCGCTCGCGCTGTTGGATTCGCAGCTCTCGCTCGAAGGAACGCTGGCGGCGGCCGCCCTGTCCTTATTGTCAGGTCTGTTGTCGACGTTCATCGCGGCGTTGTTGGTGCCGCCGGTCGAAGTGTTGTTCGGCTACACCACCGACATGAAGCTGGTCGATCTGGCGAACCTCAATCATCCACTATTGCGCGAGCTGCTCGTGGAGACACCAGGCACCTATCATCACTCGATCCTGGTCGCGACTTTGGCCGAAGCGGCGGCGAAGAAGATTCATGCAAATACGCTCTTGGCGCGGGTCGGCGGCTACTATCACGACATCGGCAAGATCAAGAATCCGCGCGGTTTCGACGAGAACGTGCAGAACAACTACGTCTCGGTGTTGGCGGCCGACGAGGCCAAAGAGATCCGTGCGCACGTCGCCGACGGCCTGGAGCTCGCCGCGAAACACCGTCTCGGCCCGCCGCTGTACGAGATCATCGCGCAACATCACGGCACGAGCGTCGTGCGGAATGCGTACCGCCGCGGTTTGGAGAGCGGTGATGTGGTCGAGCGCAGCGACTATGCATATCCGGGTCCGAAGCCGATCTCGCGCGAAGCCGCGTTGGTGCTGATCGCCGATTGTGTGGAGACCGCGACGCGTGAGCTGGTGCTCGAATTGTCGCTCGACAGAAAGATGATCGAAGAAGCGGTGAAAGCGGCGGTGGAAGAAGTGCGCGACGACGGCCAGCTCGATCGCAGCGATCTGAGCTTGCGCGACATCGATCGGATCGTCGAAGAGCTGACCAACGTTCTCGAGGATCGTCTGATCAAACGCGGCCGGCCGACGCTGTCTGGAATTCCGCGCCTGCCGTCGCAAAAATCGACGCGCCCACCTTTGCTCAACTAAATGCCAGTCGAGATCACGCGGCGCCGCCGAACAGGCGCACAGGGCGGTTCGCTCGCGCACGTGCGTCGCGCGGTGCTCGCCGCTTTGGAGGCGGAGAACGCGGCGGAGCGCGAGGTGTCGGTGTTGCTCACGGACGATCGCGAGATCCACGTCCTGAACCGCGACTACCGCCACAAAGACGCGCCCACCGACGTGCTCGCGTTCGCCTTCGACGAAGCGGGCGGACCCGCCGGCGGACCGCTCGGCGACGTGGTCATCTCCGTGGAACGTGCGAAAAAACAGGCTCAAAGCCGCAGGGTGACGCTGAAGAGCGAGCTCGAGCTGCTCGCGGTTCACGGGACCCTACACCTGTTGGGTTACGACCATGCAGAACCCGAAGAAGCGCGCAAAATGCGGGCAAAAACGCGTGCGATCCGGCGTCGCGTCTCTTCTCGATGATTGACTGCGCGCTCTGATGAGATGAGATTCCTTCGCGATGGAAGCGCGTACGCGGCCCCCGGGCATACCGATTGTAAAAGGTGTGCGCAAGCCGATGCCGAAGATGGGACCGGTCACTCCGCCGCCGGAGGGATCGACGAAGATGTTCGTCGAGATGGGGCCGTCGCATCCTGCGATGCACGGCACCGTGAAGATGAAGATCATCCTCGATGGTGAGACGATCGAACGTGCGGATGTCGACGTCGGTTATCTGCACCGCGGCTTCGAGAAGAGCAGCGAAGACTCGACGTGGACGATGATCTTTCCGTACACGGATCGACTCAATTACGTCTCGCCGTTCATCAACAACTGCGGGTACGCGATGGCGGTCGAGAAGCTGCTCGATCTGCAGATTCCAGAGCGCGCGAAATATCTGCGAGTGATCGCTTCCGAGATCTCGCGCATGGCCGATCATCTGACGTGTATCGGCGCTTCGACGATGGAGCTCGGCGCGTTCACCGGCCTGCTCTATCTGCTCGAGTGCCGCGATATGTTGTGGGATCGCACCGAACAGCTCTGCGGTGCACGTTTGACCGTGTCTTACGTGCGCGTTGGCGGCGTCGTCGACGACATGCCGAGCGACTTCGATGCGAAGCTGCGCGCGGATCTCGATCGTGTGGCGGCGCTGGTCGACGACGTCGACACGTTGCTGACGAAGAACAAGATCTTCATCGATCGCATGAAGGGCGTCGGCGTGATGTCGAAGCAAGACGCGATCGATTGGGGCTGGACCGGCCCGTGTCTGCGTTCGACCGGCGTCCCCTATGACGTGCGCCGCTCCGCGCCATACGATGTGTACGATCGGCTCGATTTCGAGGTTCCGATCGGCACCACCGGCGACAACTACGATCGTTATTTGGTGCGCATGCACGAGCTGCGCGAGTCGCGGAAGATGATCCTCCAGTGTCTGGAGCAGATCAAAAACACGCCTCCCGACATCGTCGTCAAAGATCCGCGCATCGTGCTCCCTGAGAAGGGCAAAGTGCACAACGCGATCGAAGAGCTGATGAATCATTTCAAGATCATCATCGACGGCATCCAAGTGCCGAAGGGCGAAGCTTACGCCTACGTCGAAGGCGCGAACGGCGAGCTCGGCTTCTATCTGGTGTCGAATGGCGGCGGAAAACCGTGGAAGGTGCGCTGCCGCCCGCCGTGTTTCCCGATGACCGCGTCGCTCCAAACGTTGATCGAAGGCGGAATGATCGCCGACATGGTGCCGACGTTCGGGTCGATCAACATGATCGGCGGCGAATGCGATCGCTGACGCTGCGCCACGGAACGCTCGCCCTGCCGAGCGGGCTGGTCGAAGCTGATCTTCAGATCAGTGACGGCCGGATCACCGCGATCGGCTCGGTAGCGAGCAATGCGGGCGAAGTGATCGATGCTTCGCACCTGTTGATCATGCCGGGCGTGATCGATCCCCAGGTGCACTTTCGCGAGCCGGGTCTGACGCACAAAGAAGATCTCGGTACGGGCTCGCGCGCGTGTGCCGCGGGCGGCGTCACCTCTTTTTTGGAGATGCCGAACACCAAGCCGCCCACCACGACCGAAGAGGCGTTGGCTTGGAAACTGGCGCGCGCGGCGGAGACTTCGGTCGTCGACTTCGGCTTCTTCATCGGTGCGACCAAAGACAACGTCGACGTGCAAAATCGCGCGTCGCCCGCGTGCGGGATCAAGATCTTCATGGGTTCGTCGACCGGTGATCTTTTGGTCAGTGAGCGCGAAGATCTCGATCGCTGTTTTGCGACCGGACGGCGCCTGATCGCGGTGCACGCGGAAGATGAAACACGCCTCCGGGAGCGGATCGCGCAATATGCGGGTGCGAGCGATGTCGCGCTTCACAGCGAGATCCGCGACGCCGAAGCTGCCCGTTTGGCCACGTCCTTGGCGGTCGAGCTCTCCGAAAAATATTCGCGGCGCCTGCACGTGCTCCACATGTCCACGAAAGACGAAGTGGCGTTGTTGCGGGCGCGCGGGAAGGGCGACGGCCGCATCACCGCGGAGACCACGCCGCAACATCTGTTGTTGAATGCCCCGGAGATTTACGCTCGACTCGGCACCCGCGCGCAGATGAATCCTCCGCTGCGCACGCGCGATCATTCGGAAGGTTTGTGGTCGGGTCTGCGCGACGGAACGATCGATTGTATTGCGACCGATCATGCGCCGCACACGCTTGAGGAGAAGGCTCTGCCCTACGGTAAAGCGCCTTCGGGCATGCCGGGCGTGGAGACGTCGCTCTCGGCGATGCTCGATGCGGCGAGCCGGGGCTTGTGTTCGGTGGACGACGTCGTCCGGTGGATGTGCGACGCGCCGGCGCGTTGTTATCGCATCGAGCGCAAGGGTCGCATCGAGCTCGGCTACGATGGTGATCTGGCGCTCGTGGATCTGCGCTCACGACGGCGCGTCGGCGATCGGCCCTACCAAACACGCGTCGGCTGGAATCCTTTCGAAGGGATGGAGCTTCAGGGCTGGCCGGTGATGACCGTCGTGCGCGGTGTGCCGGTGTATCGCGACGGCCAGATCGTCGAGAGCCACCGCGGGTCTCCTTTGAGCTTCGCGGAGTAGATCTCGCTTCCACGCGGGATGGATCCCGCGATCCCATCTTAGACGCTCAACGGTTCGTACGGCATGCGCGTTGCTCTTCACGCCACACATGACGACGATGCCAACCGCTGCACCGAAGTGGACCCAGTCTCCGGAGATCACCAAGTTTCACGAAGCGCAGATGGAGACGCGAAATCGCGTCATCGATGCGAGCAAGGCCGCTGAACAGCCCGTAAAAACAGGCGGACCCGCGGTGACCGGCGAACCTTCGATCCAAGAGGTTACGCCCGGCATCTTCGGGTTGAATGGAACGAGCGGCAACGATCAGTTCGAGATCCAACGCCGCGACGGCCGCGTCCACATGTCCGTGCAGAGCCCGGGCAAAGAAGCAGTGCGGCGCGATGTCGCCGAGGCCGATTACCGAAGCGCGGTGGTGTCCACTGGTACAGGTGGTGACGATCGCGTCCTCAACAGCGCGAACAACGTGATGATCGACGCACGCGGAGCTTCGCGGGCGATGATCCACAACAGCGGCGACAACGTGGTGGCGCTCGACAGCAAAGGTGCCGACGGTATCGTCAATCGCGGCGGCAAAAACTTCGGTACGACGGCGGGCAAGGGCGACGGCGTGCTCAGCAGCGGCGACAACACCGGCATCAAGATGCGCGAAGGTGGTGTTGCAGCCACGGTGGTCGGTCGCAACGCGAACATTCAAGGCGCGCAGAATGGGCAGCAGGATTTCGCCGCGATCGCCACGGATGCCGAGTCGGCCGCGAAGCTGAAGTACGACGCAGGTACGGACCGCGGAGCGGTGATGAATCTCGACGATGTCGGCTTGAAAGACGCCGACGCCGGTGCGCGGGCGCGCTGGGAAGACGTGGTTGCGCGGCCGGAGACGTATCAGAAGTCGATCGCTTCACTCGACGGGGCGAAGGGTCGTGAGATCGGTGAGCTGCAGGGCGCGCTTGGTTTCACGGCAAAAGACAGCGGCGACGGCCGCGACACAGATCAGATCTTCGGCAAGATCACCGGCGGTGCCTTGAACGACGTGACCGGTGCATTGAGCGCGAATTACGCCGCGAAGCCGGAAGCCGCGATGAAGCGCCGTTCGTTTTCGCTCGACGAAGTGCTCCGCGAGAATGAGCCCGTGAAACCTGCGGTGGTCGCGAAACAAGAGCCCGTGGTTCCCGCGCCCGTTGTTGCGAAACAAGAGCCCGTGGTTCCCGCGCAACCCGTTGTTGCCCAGCCCGTGGTTGCGCAGCCCGCGCAACCGCTGACAGCGCCGCAGCCGAATCCCGTTGCGATCAAAGAAGCGGCGTATCGCGAGCGGATCAATGGACAGGTCAACACCTTGAAGGCCGCGATCAATCGAGACTACGGCGACGAAGAGGCGAGCACCAACGAGCTGAACAAGGTGATGTTGAGCGGCAGCGATCAAGAATTCGCCGACGCCGTGAAACAGATGGAGACCAAGCAGGGCCGTTCCTGGGCGCAGATGATGAAGGGGCCGACCGAACGAGCGGACGAAGACTGGGCGCATTTCGCCAAACAGTTGCCCGCGGCGCGTTTGAATTGGGGCGGGCCGACCAACCGCGACAACGTGGCGAGCTACGAGACCGCGCTGACCGACGCCGAAGGCTCGTTCAACGACGACGAAGCCGCGATCGCCGACGTCTTCGCGAAAGCGACGCACTCCGAAATGCGCGCGCTCCACCGCAAGATGGATCTCAACGCCTATCTCGGCGAGGTCTTCACGGATGACAATCCGCTGCGCAATGCACTGAAGCAGAGGCTCGATCTCGCGATGCGAGTCTCCGAATAATTTTCACACCGCGTCGGGGAGGACGATCTTGCCTTCGATGGCGGAGGCCGCGACCACCAACGGTGACGCCAAGTAGACTTTTCCGGGCCCGCTGCGGCCCGGGAAATTGCGGTTGATCGCGGAGACGGAGACTTGTTCGGCGTTGTTGCTGACGCCCGGCCCGGCTTTGATACACGCACCGCAGCTCGGGTTGATCATCTCGGCGCCGGCCTTTTCGAAGATCTCGATGTAGCCGCGTTCCTCCGCGTACTTTTTGATCTTCTGCGATCCAAACTGGATGTACAGCTTCACGCCGTCCGCGACGCGCCGGTTCTGCGCCACGGCGCGCCCGAGAACCTCGGCGTACATATCCATGTCCGCCATTTTGCCGCCGGTGCAGGAGCCACCGTAAGCGATCGTCACCGGCACATCTTTCTCGAGCAAGACGATGTCCACGCCGTTTCGCGGATCGCCCGGCAGCGCCACCATCGGGTTGATCGCGCCGAGATCGATCTCGAAGACCGCGGCGTATTCGGCGCCGGGATCCGAGAACATAAACATCTTCTCGACGTCCGCCCGCGGAATGCCGCGCATTTTCTCCAAATATTCGGAGACCACCGAATCCGGCTCGATGATCCCGGTCGTCGCGCCCGCTTCGACCGCCATGTTGGTCATCGTCGCGCGTTCGTCGAACGAGAGCTGCTTCAAGCCTTCACCGGAAAATTCCAGGACCTGGCCGATCGCTTTGCTCTCTTTGATGTACGGCTGCGCCATCACGTAGAGCATCACGTCTTTCGCGGTGACGTTCGGCTTCTTCGTGCCGCTCAAGATGTACTTCACCGACTTCGGCACGGTGACGCGGATGTCTTTGGTGAACCAGGCGTTCGCCATATCCGTCGAGCCGACGCCGAACGCGAAACATCCGAGCGCGCCCGCGGTACACGTGTGTGAGTCGGTGCCGACGACGACCTGTCCGGGAAACGCGATGTCCTCGAGGACAGCGTTGTGACAGATCGCTTCGCTGCCGCCGTCTTTCACTTCACCGTACAACTTCACGTTCTGCGCAGTGGTGAATCCTTCCTGCACCACGGCGAGCTTGTTCGCTTTCTCGAGCAAACCCATCTTCTTGTGCTCTTCGGACATGACCACTGGCAAAAAGGTCAGGTGGTCCCGGAAAGCGTAGACGTTCTGTGCGTCCTCGACTTTCGCGTCTGCTCCAAAACCCTGGCGCCACAACGATTCGGCCATCGCGGTGACGTAGTCGTGCGTGAAACGTACGTCGCTCTGGCAGAACAAAGCGTCGCCCGGTTTCACCGCGTCGATGCCCAAACGCCGTGTCGTCGGATCGGCGATCGCTTTGGCGGCGATGATCTTCTCCACCAGCGTCATCGGACGCTTGCTGGTCGAAGGTACAGGTTGCTTCACCAGGCCCTTCATTCGCGCCTTGTTGTATTCGAACAAACCGCCGTGCTCGACGATCGACGCGCTCAGCGGATCGAGGCCCTTGGTGAATTCGCCCAAAGCGATCTCTTCGCCGCGCATCACGCGTTCGAGGATGGAAAAATCCGTCGTCGTCAAAAGACCGATGTTTTGGCAGTTCTGCCCGTAGATCTTCTCGATCGACTTCGCGACGACCAACTTGATGCCCGCGGTCAGCTCCGAGTACGGGGCCGTCTCGCGCGATGAGCCGCAGCCCTTCGACTGACCGGAGACGATGACGTCGAAGCCACCGTTCTTCACGCCCATATGTTTGATGTTGTTGCCGCGCAGGCCGACCAAACAATATTCGCCGAGCGTCTCGTCGTAATAGAAACAGACCCAGCCGGGCGTGATCTCGTCGGTGGAGATGTTGTTGATCAGCGCTCGACTGCTATCGAACGGAAGGTTCAGGCCCTCTTTGAGCTGCCTGACCAAAAGATCAGGATCCTCCGTAAGGAAGAGGACCCGTCCGCTGAATTTCAATTTCTCCGGTCGCACCGGCAAAATCTAGGGATCGCGGCGGTCTTTCGCAATGATGAAAGCCTCGCGGCTCCCTTCGCGGGTTGCCTCGGGACGGAGCATCTTCACTTCGCCGAACAGCTCGCGTGCCCGCTTCTGAAGCGCTTCCACATCGCGGCCTTGGAAAAACTTGGCCACGAAGACGCCGCCGACGCACACCAAGGCCTCGCTCAGCTCCAAGGCCTTTTCGACCAACGCGATCGAACGTGCTTGGTCTCGATCGCGGATTCCCGAGAGTTTCGGCGCCATGTCCGAAAGTACAGCATCCACTTTCAGGTTCTCCGGAGCTTCGCCGGTGATCCCCGCTATCTCCGCGCGGATCGCTTCCGGCGTGAGCTCGAAGACGTCCGCAACGAAGGTCTTCACGCGAGGACCGAGCGCGACGCGCACATCGTCGATGTCGTAACCGAGCACGACACCGTTCGTGCCGACCGCTTTCGCCAAATATTGGAGCCAAGATCCCGGCGAGCAGCCGAGATCGACGATGCGATTGCCGCGTCTGACGATCGAGAAGCGCCGATCGATCTCTTCGAGCTTGTACGCAGAACGAGCGACGAAGTTGTCCTTCTTCGCTTGTTTGAAGAATCGATCTTTGGGGTTGTAAGGAGGCAATCGACCTCCGCGGAAACTAAGCGTGCGTGTTACGGGCGCGCGCGAGCTTCTTCATCGCGGGACGCACCATGACGTAACTATCGCGAGCACCGGGCACCGAGCCTGCGATCAGGACGATGTTCTTTTCGGCATCGACCTTCATGATCTTCAGGTTCTGGGTCGTCTGAGTGACGTCACCCATGTGTTTCGGCATGCGTTTACCGGGATGAACGCGACCTGGCGTCGTACGGCAACCGATCGAGCCCACGTGACGGAAGTACTCGTGCGTACCGTGCGTCCACTGTTTGGAGCCCTTCATGTTGTGCATCTTCATGACGCCGGCGAAGCCTTTGCCCTTCGAGGTGCCAGTCACGTCGATGAACTGACCTTCCGCGAAGATGCTGGCCTTGATCTCTTGGCCGACGTTGAACGCCGCGATCTCTTTGTCATCGGGGACGCGGATCTCTTGAAGGATGCGCTTCGGCTTCACGTCCGCGCGCTTGAAGTGGCCGGACATCGGCTTGTTCACTTTGCGGTGTTCTTTGTCGGCAAAACCGATCTGAACCGCGTTGTAGCCGTCTTTGCCGTCTTTGGTTTTTTTCTGAACGATGGTGCAGGGACCGAGCTCGACCACCGTCACCGGAACGCGTTCCCCATTGATAAAGATCTGGGTCATCCCGACCTTCTTCCCAATGAGGCCCATCCGGAAGATATCGCTCTTCTTGGACACGACCTAAACTCCTTGCCGGGTAGGCTCACCTTTCGCATTCCTTGCGAAGCGAGCGCCGCGACGATTCTCTTACACACACACTGAGTGCGTGCAGGGGCCGGACCTTAGGTGCGCTCCGAGACCCGAGTCAAGCTTGAAGACAAGCGTCAACCGATCGGAATCCCCGAGCTTTGTCCTCGAGGCCAGGATGACCCTAACAGGAGGTCAGCATATAACGGTCGCACGATGAGCGATCAAAACGATGATCCGAAGATCAGTCTTCGGACTCGGCTCCTGAAGAAGCTAGGGATCTTTGCGGTCTCGGCGGCCACGCTGATCACGCAGACGCCGGTGCACGCGGGGACGCCGGTGCAGCCCGCGCTCGACCGCGCTCGGCGAGCCGTCTACGAAAAAGATGACAAAGCCCGTGAAGAGACACCGCAGCTGGTGCTCAAGGCGTCCGATGACGGCGGCGTGGAACATGCCGGGCACCGCTCGCACTCTTCGCACCGCTCGCACTCTTCGCACCGCTCGCACTCTTCGCATTATTCCGGCGGCGGCGGTGGCGGCGGTGGAGGTGGTGGCGAAGAGAAGAAACCGGCGCCGAAACCGGCCCCTCAAAAGCCGGAAGCGGGAGTCATCTACCGAGTCACCATGAAGGACGGCCGCATTTTCAAGGGCACCATCAAGGAGGACGGCTCGAGCTACGTCATCACGATGAAGGAAGGGACGATCAAAGTGGCAAAGAGCGATGTCGCGAAGATTGAGAAAGCCGACTGACATGCATCTCCTCGAGCTCGATCTGGCGATCTACAGCCTCACCGCCATCAAGAAGGCGGTCTATCGTTTCGGTGCGCGCTGCGATGCGACGATCGAGATGGTCTCGACCGATCGCGCGCGAATCACGTTTCGACCGCACGCGGGTGAAGGCCCGGAGCGGCTGCTAGCGGACTTTCGTCGAGAGGTGCTCGATCAAGATCTGCGGGAGCTCATTGGTCGCGAGACGGAAGCCGTGCGCAATTTGATCCTCGCGCAGGCGTTCTCGAAGACCGCCTTGCTCGACGCCACCGGCGACTCCGCCGCGTTTGGCGATGACCCCCTTCGCATCAACAACTCCTAGGATCGTGATGAACGCGAAGCTCCCCATTTTGAATCAACGTTTTCGTGCGCCCGGCACATATTCGAAGGCGCGCGAGTCGTATTCCTTGTTGCCGTTTCGTTTCACGCAACTCGACGGCGATCGTTATGTGCTGTCGAACCTGGTCGGCGAATATCTTGTCGTCTCCAGGACAGACCTCGTACGGATTGCCGACCGTAGCCTTCGGCCGGAAGAGCTGCTCTACGATGAGCTGCTCGCACAACATTTCATCCTCAACGAGTACTCCGACGTTGCTTTGGACCTTCTCGCGGTAAAATACAGGACAAAACACGCTCTTTTGCCTGATCTGACGAGTCTTTTTATGTTCGTGACGACACTACGCTGCGAGCACGCCTGTCCTTATTGCCAGGTGTCGCGTGTGTCCGACGATCGTGCCGCCTTCGATATGAGCCCCGACGTCGCTGAGCGCGCGGTGAAGCTGATGTTCGCTTCGCCGTCTCCGCGACTGAAAGTCGAGCTCCAAGGCGGAGAGCCGTTGCTCAATTTCGAGCGCCTTCGTCAGATCGTCGAGCTCGTCGAAGCAGAAAATGTCGTTGAGCAACGTGATGTCGCATTTGTCGTCGCAACGAACCTCGCGCTCTTGAACGACGAGCACCTCGAATATTTTGCAGCTCACCGGGTGGACATTTCGACCTCGCTCGACGGCCCGCAGTCTCTGCATGACGCGAATCGGCCGCGCCGCGGCAACGACAGCCACCAGCGCGCGCTCGATGGGATCGAACGAGCGCGTGCGGTTCTTGGGCGCGACCGTGTTTCAGCGCTGATGACGACGACGGAAGCGAGCCTCTCGATGCCGGTCGAGATTATCGATGAATACGTGCGTCTAGGGTTCGACTCGATCTTCCTGCGCCCGCTGAGTCCCTACGGATTTGCGGTCAAAACGCGCTGGGCCAATCACTACGACATCGAGCGATGGCTCGACTTCTATTGGCGCGGGCTCGAACACATCCTCGAGTTGAACCGCGCCGGAATCCGTTTTCGCGAGGAATATGCAGGCCTGGTTCTGCGGCGTTTGTTGACGCCGTTTCCAACGTCGTACGTCGACCTGCAATCGCCCGCCGGAATTGGGTTGAGCGCGATGGTTTTCAATTACGACGGTGCGGTTTACGCCTCCGACGAATCACGCATGTTGGCAGAGATGGGTGATCAAACGTTCCGCATCGGACACGTGGCGCAGTCGACCTTCGCCGAGCTCCTCACCAGCGAAAAGATCCTCGCGCCGGTGTTGGACTCGATGCTCGAAGGAGCGCCGATGTGCTCGGACTGCGCTTTTTTGCCGTACTGCGGAAGTGATCCCGTCTTTCACCACGCGACCCAGGGCGATGCCGTCGGTTTCAAGCCGAGCAGCGCTTTTTGTCGGAAAAACATGAGCATTATGCGGGGCCTTATCTCTCGCCTCGAGGAACGTTCTCCCGAGAGCGATCTCCTTCGCTCCTGGGCCTAGGTGCATGCATGTTGAAGCTCCACGGGCGAAATGATCGGTGCTCCAATAGCGAACCGTTCGTTGCGCGGATCGGCGATCCGGAAGCTGCCGAGCTCACGTTGCCGCCGCAGCTCCGCTACCTCGTTCCGGGCGATATTGTGCGCGTCGTTCCGCGAATCGGCGAGATCAACGTGCTTTATCGAAAAAGCTCGCCGCACAACACGATCTTCACCACGGGCCGCTGCAACTCGAACTGCATTATGTGTTCGCAGCCGCCATCCAAAGATGATGACTCATACCTCGTCGACGCATGGCTCGAAGCGATTCCTCGGATGAGCCCAGAGACGGTCGCGCTCGGAATCACCGGCGGTGAACCGACGCTGCTCGGTGCTCGTTTCCTCGAGCTGCTCGCGGCGTGTCGAAACCATCTCCCTTCGACGGCGCTGCACGTTCTCACCAACGGTCGCGGGTTCAATTATCTATCGCTCTGCAAAGAGGTCGCTTCGTTGCAGCACCCCGACTTGATGTTCGGGGTGCCGCTCTACTCGGACCTTCCGTCGCAGCATGATTTTGTTGTGCAAGCGGAGCACGCTTTCGATCAGACGATCCGCGGAATCATGAACATGGCCCGTTGTGGACTGCGAGTGGAGCTCCGCGTGGTGCTGCATGCGCAGACGATTCCTAGACTGCCTCAGCTCGCGCGTTTCATCGCTCGAAACCTGCCGATGGTTTCGCACGTGGCGCTAATGGGTTTGGAGACGATCGGCTACGTGAAGATGAATCTTCCGGCCCTGTGGATCGATCCTTTCGACTATCAGGCCGAGCTCACGACCGCGGTCCGCACCCTCGATCGTGCCGGCTTGGCGACTTCCATCTACAATCATCAGCTCTGCGTTTTGGATCGCGCGCTGTGGCCGTTCGCCCGCAAGAGTATCTCGGATTGGAAAAACGAATATTTCGAGGTCTGTGGTCCGTGCGCCGTCCGGGAAGAGTGCGGCGGTTTCTTTTCTTCAGCCTCTTTGCGAGCGAGCGACCACTTGAGGGCGGTCGGGCTCAGCGAGGTTCCACTGGACCCGGGATCACCCGGAAGTCGGGGTTGAGGGCGACGCGGACCGTGACATCGTCGATGGCGACGAAGGTCGCGGAGTTGTCGTCGTTGTCCTTCGAAACGAAGCGGAAGTGGAGCGCGGTCGCCGGTTCTGCGGAGACGAACCGGGTGCTGGAGCGTTTCCAGGTCTCCTCGGTCGCCAGGTAACGCCACCCTTCGACGGTGCGGTCGTCCCCGCCGTTCTCTTGGAACGTGAAGCCGGCGACGTTCGGCTGAAAGCCGATCCAGCTCGCTGCCGGGATCAACGTCGTGTTCTCGAACTCGTCGTTCACCGAGTCATAAGCCAGATAGAAGAGGTCGTTGTTCTGGCTGATCATCCGGCCAGCTGTCCACAAGGTCAGGTCGTAGATCTGGTTCGCGGCGATCTGTCCGGCCCCGATCGCGGCGATCAACGGCGTCGCCAAGCTGCGTTTCGTTGGGCTGTCGTCACCGTCTTGCACGCAATACGCGCCGGCCACCATCGCCGGCCCGGCGACCGCATGATCGTAGGTACAGTGATACCAACCGCTGTTCACGAACCACTGGTTGTTGTTCACCTGCGCCGGGAACCGTTCCGCGAAGGTGTACAGCGCGTCGCTCGGTACCGTGGTCAGCGCCGGATCTCCGAAATACATCACCAAAGGCGCACCGAGATACGGCCCCACCGGGATCGCTGCGTTCAAACGCGCGATCATCACCAAATCGTTGGTGCCGATCTTCGTCGCGTCTTCCCACTGAAATTCCAGCGCCCCTGTACCAAGGTACAGGGAGATGTCGGAAGCGTCCGCTTTCGCCATCGCGGCTGCGACGAGATTCGCATGATCGACCGGCACCGCGATCGTGGTGTTCACCGGCGAATCGGCGAGCGAAGGATTCTCGAGCGCGATGTTGCGCCGGTAGAGATAATTTCCGACGAACGGGCCGAGGCCCGAGTCCGGTCGTTCACCGGTATCGGGCACGCCGACATCTTCGGGCACGCCACTGTCCTCGGAGACACCTGCGTCTTCGACGACCGTCGCGTCCCCTTCGACGGGGATGTCGGTCGCGTCTGGGGAGACGACGCCGGCGTCCGGATCTTCGACTTCACCTTCGCCGACCACGAAGGCTGCTTCTTTTTCCGCGAGGATCTTCGTGAGCGCTGCGTCGCGATAGATGCGCACGCCCCAGGTGCCCGCTGCCAAAGGATCGCGCATCTCCACGACGATCTCACGCGGAGACACGACGGTGATGTCGTTCGAGTCTGCGAGGACAGATGCCCCACTTCGCGCGTTGACCGCTTCGACGCGCAGCGTAGGACGCGCATCGCCTTGCGCTTTCGAGAGATCGTAGGTGACTTCGGTCGCGAAACCGCGGCCGGAAATGTTGAGCGTGAATTCCGCGGTGCGCGGATCACCTTTGACTGTCACGTCTTCGATCTGTGCCGGTGTCGGTGAAGTCGAGGGACACCCGAGCGCGAACGCCACGGACGAGAGGACAATCACGAAGGTGGCGTGACGTCTCACGGCTTAGCCCAGTGTGCCGGACCCGAGTTGCGATGCCAACAATGCGAATGCTACCTTGATTCGACTCACCTCTCGTGCGGAAGCGAAAGCATCAGCGTGGCGTTTCAGTTCTCGTCGTGTCCTTCGTGGGCTCGGCGATCTTCAATTTACTGGTCGGCCTGCCGCTGTTACGCATCGTTTCTGACCTGCTCGCCGCGCCGCCCGCGCCGGGCCCGGTGAGGGTCGTCAAGCTGTCCGCGGAGCAGTGGTCGAGAAATCGGCACACGACTCAGCCGAGCAACAAGCCGCCGGCCTTCGCCAAGAGCTCGCGCCCGACACCTTCCGATTCGCAGCTCGTGCCCGAAGCGAAGAAGGAAGAAGCAAAGAAGGAAGAGCCGAAGAAGGAAGAGAAGCTCACCGGGCAAATTGTCGAAGTGCCGCCGACGGTCGATGAGCGCCAGAATCCTGAAGCGAAGTATCTCTCGAAGTACAACTCGAACGTCGAGAAACAATCGATCGCGCGTAGTGAAGAGCGCGATTCGAAGATGAAACGGGTCACCAACAAGCTGCAGACGGTCGAACAACAAGCGATCGAGCAGAGCGCGACGCGCACGCCGAACCTGACGATCAAAGGTGATCACGGAACCGGCGAAAAAGAAGGCGGCAAGACCGATAAAGTCGGCGAAACGCAGCAGAAGTTCGTGCTCGAGATGCCGGACCTGCAGCGTCGCGACAACGTGCGCCTCAAGCTGGGCAACGAGCCCGGCATCGGCGGCAGCATCAGCAATCGAACCGGAAGCGCTGCGATGAAAGGCAACGCCGACGAGCTCAACGTGCAGCTCGGCGACGGGACCGAAGACGTCAGCGGCGAAAACGGCGGCAAACAAGGTTCGGCGACCGGCAGCGAAGAGAAGAAGCTCCCCACGCTCGCTGCGTTGCTTCCGACGTTCGGCACGGTGTCGCGGATGTCCGGCTCACCGTCGCGCGACCACGTTGAAGGTGTGCCCGAAGGCGACGGCACGTTCCTCAATACCAAAGAGTTCAAATACGCGACCTTCTTCTATCGCGTCCGCGACAGCGTCGCGAGTTACTGGGAAGATCTCGCGTCGAACGAATATCGACGCCGCGATCCGACGGGCAACATCTACGGCATCCGCGATCGCTCGACGATGTTGCAAGTGCGACTCTCGCGCGACGGCAAGCTCTCCGACGTCAAAGTCGAGCAGACCAGCGGCGTCGATTTCCTCGATCACGTCGCGGTGGAAGCGTTCCAAAAAGCCCAGCCGTTTCCGAATCCGCCGCCCGGAATTGCGGACGAAGACGGCAGCATCCGCTTCAACTTCCAGTTCGTGGTGACCATGGGCTCGCGTTCTCCGCTCGACTACTTCCAGATGAAATAGTCAGCGCCGCTCGATCACCGTCACCACCATCGCCGCGGTGGCCAACAACAAGAGGACGATCAACACCGCCAGTGTCCGCAAGGACAGTGTGCCCGCGTCCTGCCGCAGGCGTGGTGCCCGCGGCGTATCGCGCACCGTTTCGCTTTGCAGCAGCTGCTCCGCCGGCTTCTCCGTGTCCATGGCCGACGCCGAAAACACAGGCGCGGCTTGGTCCAACGCGGGTCTGTCGTTTAGACCTGATCTTTTGGCCAGGGCGAAATCGATCTCGGTCTTCGACTCGAGCTGCGTCGTCTTCGAGCCATCGGGCAGCTCGGCGAGCAGCGAAGGCGCGAGCGGTGCCACCAGCCGCGACTGCACCGGGAGATCGGCGGTATCCGGCTCTTCGTTGTTGAAGACGGGAGTGGGATCCGTTTGGTCGTGTTCGCGAAACAGCGAGACCGCAGCTTTCACGCGGCTCACCAAAATCTGCTCCGTGTTGGCCGTGCCGAGATCGAGACGATCGATCTCCGCGATCACCCGCAGCGCGCTCGACGGGCGTTTCTCGGGATCTTTCTCCAGCAACCACATCGCGATCTTCTCGAGACCGCGCGCTTCACCGAGAGGCCGAGGTTTTTCGTTGATGTGTTTCAACAAAACCTCGGCGACGCCCATCCCTTCGAAGGGCGGCAAACCGGACAACATCTCGTAGAGGATGCAGCCGAGCGCATAGAGATCTGCGGCGGGGGAGACGCTCGAGGTGCGCGCTTGTTCCGGCGCCATGTAGCTCGGCGTCCCGACGATGTGGCCCGCAGCCGTCAGCTTTGCGGCCGCTGCCGCTTGCAACATACCCACGACACCGAAGTCGAGGATCTTCACCACCTCGAAACCTTCGTCGTCGCGCACCATGATGTTCGCCGGTTTTACGTCGCGATGAACAAAACCGCGCCGGTGCGCTTCCGACAAACCGGACGCCAATTGCCGCGCCACATGTGCTGCGCGCGCAGGCTCGAGCGGCGCATCGCGAGAGATGATTTTTTCCAGCGTCATTCCCCCGACGAGCTCCATCACCAAGAAGGTGAGCCCTTCGGGCGTGCTGCCGAAGTCGATCACCGAGACGATGTTCGGATGGCTCATCTGTCCGATCGCTTGGGCCTCACGCCGAAAACGTTCGATCAAGCGCTGATTCACCGCGAAATTGCCGTAGAGAACTTTGATCGCGCATTCGGTGGGGAGCACGTTGTGCCGCGCGCGATAGACGCAACCCATGGCGCCTTTTCCGATCGGCGCGATCACATGGTAACGATCGATGTCCGTACCGACGAGCGGATCTTGGACCTGTTCGACAACGAGCTCGCCGTCGATCCCACAACGTTCGACCGCGACCGAATAGATCGAACGACATCGCGGACAGACCCGCATGCCGGCATGTTAACCGCAGTCGACCTCAAACGACACTTCGATCGCGGTTCCCGGCGGAGGGTACTCAGAGTGGATGAGGATCGATGACGGCATCGCATAACTCCAATTTGCGGGGCTGTTCATGCGAGACCCGTCCGGGAGCTCGTAGACGATGCTGATCGACCCCTCGAGCGCGCGCGCGGGAAGCGGCAGGATCGACGGCAAAATGCGGGTGAATTGGCCGTCCAGAATGGCGAGATAGTCCTCGCTGCAGATCGAATCCACGGCGCCGCGAACGTAGTTCTGGAGAAACAAAAAACGCGCGCCGAGCGCCGAGGGTGGGTCTGCGCTCAGACAAAACGGAACCATGTTCGAGTCGCGGACATACGAAAGGGTGATCATTCCGGCCGGACGTTGAGCGAAGGTCTTGAACAGCTCAGCGTATTGCTCCGTGCTGCCGCGGGAGGTGTCGTCGCGATCGGATACGAAGATCAGCACCAGCGTCTTGTCTTCCCGCGGAAAGTCGGCGCCGTAGGTCGAGAGCCCGGTCATCACGCGGGCCGCGGCTTCCAGCGCTTCCACCGGCGTGTTCGCTCCCGACGTCGGTGGGCGGATCAGCTCGGCGAACTGCCCGTTGGGATCGTCGCTTTGCGCGGAGATCACTTGTCGCGCAGCAGCGCCGTAGGGGAGCAACATGCCCGGCTTCGCGGGATCGGTGGTGGTGACGGCAACGCGATAGTCGAAGCCCGCGCGGATATGCGCGAACAGCTGTTCGAGCCGTGCCCGCGTGTGTTCCTCGACATCGGACATGTATTCGGAGTTGTCGATGACGAAGAGAAAGTCGGCGCTCGCATTGTCCGGGAAACGCGCGATGAGACGGCGATCGCGCGCGAGCCCGCTGATCTCCATTTCCAGCGGCGCGAAACCTTGGATCGTCATGCGCAGTTTCGCCGTGTCGATGCCGCCTTCGATCGGCGTGTACTGCACCTCGAAACAGAAACGTTCGTAGGGACCGATCTCTCCGACGTCGATTCGCGCGCGATCGAGCACTTCGAAGCTCGTGCCGCCGCCGATCTCTTCAACCGCGATCTCCTCGATTTGGAGATATTGCTCGCTGCGATTTTCCGCGCAAAAAGCGAGCTTTTCGTTCCCGCAGATCCGTTCCACGGTGGGGAAGGTCAGGCCGTCGCGCGCGAAGAAGATCAGCGGCGGGAGGCCGGGCGATTCCAGCGTCTCGCTACAGCCGCACAACAGCCCCAACCACAGTGCGCGGCGCGCGAGGCTCATCCGCAGCTCACCTCGTACGAGATCTCGACCGTGGTTCCTCGCGGCGGGGGGACGAAGTCGAAGACCACCGCGCGGAAACTTTCCTCGTAGCGCCAACCGGTCGCCGCCGTTTCGGTGCCGTCGAGATGTTTGATCGTGACTTCGATCGTTCCTTGTTTCGGCGGCTGGCGCAGCGTGAAGAACGAAACGTCGCCGCCGCTGGGAAGATTGAAGAGCGCGCCCGAGTAGTTGTCGCTGCACACCGAATCCACAAAAGTGGGGATGCCGAAGCCGAGCTGAATGAACCGGCTTCCTTCGATCGAGGGTGGGTTCGCAGCCCAACATTGGAAAGGATCGAAGTTGGAGCGGACGAACGACATGGCCATCGACGTTTGTCCCGTAGTGTCGATCAGCGCGGAAAAGACGTGGCCGAAGAGCTCGGGCGAGCCGTCCGAGGTGTCGTCGCGATCGGAGACGAAGATGGTCACCAAGGTCGCGTCGGGCCGAGGAACAAAAATGCGGCTCCGGTAGACCTGAAATGCTGCCTCGAACGCCAACACTTCGGAGAGTGTGGTGGACTCGGGTGCGCGGATCGCGCGCGCGAATTCTTCAGCCGGATCGACCGTGGTCTTGGAGATGAACTGTTCGCCGGCGACGCCGATCGGCCGCAGGGTCCCGAGTCTGCTCGGATCGGTGGTGGTGATCGCAACTCGATAGTTGAAACGGAGCTCGATCACCGAGAACATCTGTTCGAGCTGATCGTAGACGCGCTCGCGGATGTCGCTCATCGCCGGGGAGTTATCGAGGACGAAGAGGAAGTCGACGTTGGTTTGCAGTCCCTGCGCAAAACTGTCGACCGAACGATCGTTGGCGTCGGAGGTTCCGCCGATCTCGATCGAGAGCGGCTCCAAAAAACCTTGAACGCGCACGTTGACGAACGCGGAGTGAATGCCGGCGGTCTTCGGTGCGTATTCGACCTCGAAACAAAGCCGTGCCCCGGGATTGATCACGGTGCCGCGGAGGTTTGCGGGATCGACGTTCGTCGCTGTCGAGGACACCGTCATGCCGTCGATCTTGCTGATCGAAAAATCACCGCCCCCGTTGTGTTGCTCGAGCTCGATCGCATCGAGATCGATCGCTTGAACGGCGCGGTTCTCGACACAAAAACGTTTGCGCTCGTCGCTGCAGGCGCGCGTCACGTGGGCGTACGTCAAACCTTCGGTCGCGACCAACAGGACCGGGAGCGCGACCAGCTCGGTTTCGACGGGAGGGTTCTCCTCGCCGCACGCAAACAAGAGAATACACGCCGAAAAAATGAGCCTTCGATGCAGCATGAGATGCTCCTAAGGACAGTTCAGCGCGCGACCGCGATAGGTATCGACTTCGGTGCCGATCGGCGAAAAGAACGGCGTAGCCCCGGTGAAGTCGAGCCGTCCCATGTGCCACATGTTTCCGCAGACACCCATCATCCTCATCTGCGTCGACTGAACGCCGCGCAACCAAAAATCGACGGTGATCAGTGAGCTGGGCGGCGTGGCCGAGGTGCTGCCGAAATATTGGATATAGACATCATAACGTCCGGTCGCGCGCCCGAGGTTGATCTCTTCCGGGCCGAAGCCGAGCTGATCGTCACGATCGAGGAAAGGATCGTCGTCAGAGTCTCCAGACTGGCCCCAATCCGGATGTGTTTCTTCGAAATAACAGTCGTTGGCGGCTTGGAAGGGGAGGCCGCCTTCGCGCACCAGATGAAGGTCGTAATCGGTGTCCGCGGTGTTCCAAGCCATCCTGACCTTAAGATCAGTGCCTGCGGGCATCGGTGGTGCGACGCGTCCGGCGAGCTCGACATTCGTCGCAGTGTTGTGGCCGGAGAGGATCGTCAGTTTGCCGGCGGTCGGCGCGGAAACGCCCGCAGCCGAGAAGCGCACCTGGAGATGCAGCTCGGTGATCGGTGTATCGTACGCCGGCGCGCCCGAGATCACCGCGAACGCCGAATTGTCGGTACTGATCGATTGGACAGTGAACGTTCCGTCGGAGACTGTGCAGTCGACGGCGCGATCCGCGGTTCCGCCGCGCTCCACTTCGCCGAAATCGAGCATCGTTTGGACGCAGCTCAACATGCCCGGGCGGACACCTTCGCCCCGCACCGCGAGGGTCGTGGTGTCGCCACCGTCCAGCCCGATGACCAAGGTCGCCGAGTACATTTGTTCCATCGTCGGCCGAAAGCCGACCTCGATGGTGCGCGATTGGTCGGGCATCAGATCCACATTCGAGAGCGGTCCGCCGCCGACCTCGGTGATCGAGAAGGGCGGGCTCACGGTGAGCGCTTCGATCGAGCCCGGTTTTTCGCCGATATTTCGCACGGTGATCGACTGCGTCACGCGACGTCCCAGCTCGATCGCCGGCTGAAACAAGATCTCGCTCGGCGAAAGTTGCGGATGGGCCGGTAACACGGGAAAGGAGCTGCCTTTGAGCGGGAGCTTCGCCTCGCCGCCCTCGAAGACGACGAACATCGTCGCATCTGTACGCTCGGCCACCTGTGGTTGATACGCGATCGACAGCTCGATGGGCGCGCCCGGGCTCAAATAAGATCCACGAAAAGATCCGCCCGCAGTTTTGATCGGAATGAACGCGTTGTTGCTCGGCTCGAAGCGGACATCTTGGATCTGCATCGAGTCGCCGCCGGTCGACTCCAGGCGCACCGGCAGCTCTTTGCTCTCGCCGGCCGCGACGTCACCGAAGTCGAGCGACGTAGGAACGAAACGAACGATGGTGTCGATCGCGATGACGTTGTCGTCACCGGCACAAGCCGCGCAAAACAACAGCGCGATCGCGAGGGCAGGCCTCCTCATGGTCGAGGCCCGATACTAGCACCACTCCACAGCTCACTTCTCGTAAGCTTCCATCGGCGGACATGAACAGATGAGCTGGCGATCGCCGAGGACATTGTTGAGGCGCCCCACCGACGGCCAGAATTTGTGATGGTACAGCCATTCGATGGGAAAAGCGGCCTGTTCGCGCGGGTAGGGGCGAGCCCATTCCGTCGCGGACACCACGCGCGCAGTGTGCGGCGCGTTTTTGAGCACGTTGTTCTCCTTCGGCTGGCGGCCCTCCTCGATCGCACGAATCTCCTCACGGATCGCGATCATCGCCTGACAAAAGCGATCGATCTCGTCCTTCGGCTCGCTCTCCGTGGGCTCGACCATCATCGTGCCGGCGACCGGAAAAGACACGGTCGGGGCATGAAAGCCGTAGTCCATCAAACGTTTCGCGACGTCCTCGACCTCAATACTCGCGCTCTTCTTGAGCTGGCGCATATCGAGGATACACTCGTGGGCCACGCGGCCGTTTTTCCCGCGATAGAGCACCGGATAGTGCGCCTCGAGCTTCTCCGCGATGTAGTTGGCGTTGAGGATCGCGAGCTTCGTCGCGCGCGTCAGGCCTGTGCCGCCCATCATGCGGATGTACGCCCAGGAGATGAGCAAAATGCTCGCGCTGCCATAAGGTGCGGCCGACACCGCACCGATCGCTTCCTCGCCGCCCGTCTTCACCACCGGATGGCCCGGTAAAAATTTCACCAAATGGGGCGCGACGCCGATCGGACCCATGCCCGGACCGCCGCCACCGTGCGGGATGCAGAACGTCTTGTGCAGGTTCAAATGGCAAACATCCGCGCCGATGTCGCCCGGCCGCGTGAGGCCGACCTGCGCGTTCATGTTCGCGCCGTCCATGTACACCTGGCCGCCGTGTTGATGCACGACTGCACAGATCTCCTTGATGTCTTCCTCGAACACGCCGTGTGTCGACGGATAGGTCACCATCAACGCCGCGAGCGCGTTCGCGTGTTTTTCGGCTTTGGCCTTTAGATCAGGTACGTCGATGTTGCCGTCGTCGTCGGTCTTCACCACGACGACGTCGTAACCACACATCACCGCGCTCGCCGGATTCGTGCCGTGCGCAGACTGCGGAATGAGGCAGATGTTGCGATCTCCCTGTCCGCGCGTTTCATGGTGTTTGCGGATCACCAACAGGCCCGCGTATTCACCTTGCGAGCCCGCGTTGGGCATCAACGAGATTCCGGCGAAACCTGTTATTTCGGCCAGGTCACGTGAAAGCTCATCGAAGACGGCTTGATAACCTTTCGCCTGTTCCGCGGGCGCAAACGGATGAAGTGTGGAGAATCCGGCCATGGTCACCGGCATCATCTCCGCCGTCGCGTTCAGCTTCATGGTGCACGAGCCGAGCGGGATCATCGAATGCGCCAGCGAAAGATCGCGCGATTCGAGCGTCTTGATGTAGCGCAACATCTCCGTCTCCGAGTGATGTTTGTTGAACACCGGATGCGTGAGATAGGCGCTGCTGCGCTCCAAGGAACGCGGGATGCTCGCCTGATCGAGCGTACTGATCGACGGTACAGGTTTCTTTTGAACCTCCGCAAAACACGCGAGGACGTCGTGCACGTCTTGCGCGCTGGTCGTTTCGTCGAGCGCCACGACGATCGTGGTATCGTCGAATGGACGCAGGTTGATCCGCTTCTTGGCCGCCGCCGCGTGGATCTGCGCGATTTCGTCTTTCGACGCTTCCACGCGCACCGTATCGAAGAAACTCTCGTGCCGTACCTTCAAGCCGAGCGCGACGGCGCCTTGAGCGAGCGCGCGCGCCGAATCGTTGATCCGTCCGGCGATCGCCCGCAGGCCTTTCGGCCCGTGATAGACCGCGTACATGCCGGCCATGATCGCCAGCAGCACCTGCGCCGTGCAGATGTTGCTCGTCGCTTTTTCGCGGCGAATATGTTGTTCGCGCGTCTGCAGCGCCATGCGCAACGCCATGTGGCCTTGTGCATCTTGCGAGACACCGATCAGACGTCCGGGCATGGTGCGCGTCAGCGCCGTTTTCGTCGCGAGATAGGCTGCATGCGGACCGCCGTAACCGAGCGGCACGCCGAAACGTTGCGCGCTTCCCACGGCGATGTCCGCACCGAGCTCACCCGGTGCCGCGAGCATCGTCAGCGCCATCAGATCCGCCGCCATCACGACCATCGTTTTGTGGTCGTGCGCGCGTTGGATGAACTGTCGATAGTCGAAGATCGCGCCGTCCGTCGCGGGATACTGCAAGAGCACACCCGCGACCGGGGTGCTGAAATCGAAACGTTGGTGATCGCCGACGACGATCTCCACGCCCAGCGGTTGTGCGCGCGTCTTCATCACGTCGATCGTCTGCGGATGGCACGCCTCCGACACGAAGAAGGTCTGCGGCGCTTTGTCGCCGACTGTCCGAAGGATCATGGTCATCGCTTCGGCGGCGCTCGTCGCTTCATCGAGCATCGACGCGTTGGCGATCTCCATGGCCGTCAGGTCCATGATCATCGTCTGGAAGTTGAGCAGCGCTTCCAGACGGCCTTGCGCGATCTCCGCCTGATACGGCGTGTATTGCGTGTACCAACCCGGATTCGAGAAGATGTTTCGCAGGATCACCGGCGGCGTGATGCAGTCCGAATATCCCGCGCCGAGAAATGATCGATAGATCAGGTTCTCGTTCGCCAGCTTCGCCGCGCGATCGAGCAGCTCTTTTTCGCTGATACCCGCGCCGATCTCCAGCGGACGCGTCATGCGAATTTTCGCAGGCACTGTCCGATCGATCAGCTCGTCGAGCGAGCTCAAGTTGAGCGTTTGCAGCATGGGCGCGAGCTCTTCCTCGCGCGGACCGATATGGCGTTCGACGAAAACGTCGGTGCTTCTGAGGTCTATCAAGCGGACTCCTCGGTGATGAAAGCGTCGTAGTCGCCCGCCTTGAGCAGCGCGTCCGCTTCGCTTTTGTTTGCGATGCGGATCTTGATCATCCAACCGTTGCCGTAAGGATCGGTGTTGACCGTCTCGGGCCCCTCCGTGAGCGCGTTGTTCACCTCGGTGACTTCGCCGCTCAAAGGCGCGAAGAGCTCTGATACGGCTTTGACCGATTCCACGCTTCCGAACGGCTCACTCGCACTGAATTGATCGCCGGCTTTCGGCAGCTCGCAGTACACGACATCGCCGAGCGCATTCTGCGCGTGATGCGTGATGCCGATGGTCGCGATGTCGCCCTCGATGCGGCACCACTCGTGGTCTTTGCTGTAGAGGAGGTTCTCGGGAGACTTGCTCATGCGCGACGTACACTTCCGAGCTTCTCTCGTCGCGTCAACCTTTCTCGATCGCCACCGAACCGCCGAGCCGGTCGTAGAGCCAGCGCGGGATCATGGTCAAAAGATGCGCCCCGAGGAACATGGGAAACGGGAACGTGAAAACGCGCTTCTCTTTTTCCAAGGCGCGCACGATCTTCTCACCGGCGACCTCGGCCGGGACGAGGAACGGCATCTTGAATTTGTTCTGCTGCGTCAGCGGCGTATCGACGAAGCCCGGCCGGATGTCGGTCACTTTGATCCCGCTGCGATACAGATCGACGCGAAGCGACTCGAGAAATACCGAGAGCGCTGCTTTTGACGCACTGTATGCAGCGCTGGTCGGTAATCCTCGATAACCCGCGATGCTCGACACGCCCGCGAGGTGTCCGCGTTTCAGATCGAGCATGTGCGGAATGGCGGCGGTGAGGGTCGCGAAGGTGCCGATGACGTTCAGCTCCAAAATGTGGAGCACGTCTTCGGGCTTCAGACGCGTTGCGTGACGATTTCGGCCGGTGCCTGCGTTGGCGATCACCAGGTCGAGCGAGCCGAGCTTGTCCCGGGCTTGATCGACCGCCGCCGCGGCTTTGACAGGGTCGGCGACGTCCGAACACACGCCGCAGCCGCGATCGCCGAGCTCCAGCAACATCGAGTCGAGCACGTCTTGGCGGCGGCCGCATACCGCCACCTTGGTGCCGCGTTTGGCGAGCGCGCGCGCCATGGCCGCGCCGATGCCGGTGGTCCCGCCGGTGACAAAAGCCGTCCTGTACTTTGGATCAGTCACTTCGTCTTCACCAAGAACGGCGTCTTGACGACGCGCGCTTTGGCGAGCTTGCCGCGGATGTCGATCTCGATCTCTGTGCCCACTGCGGACGAAGTCTCGGGAACGTAAGCCATGCCGATCGCTTTGTTGACCGTCGGGCCCATCGTTCCACTGGTGACTTTGCCGACTTCGACTTTGTCGGCGACGACCGGATGACCTTGGCGCGCGATCCCGCGATCGATCATTTCGAAGCCGACGAGCTTTCGTTTGAGGCCCGCGGCTTTGATCTTGAGGAGCGCATCTTTACCGAGGAAATCGGCCGTTTTGTCGAGCTTCACTACCCAGCCGAGGCCGGCTTCGAGCGGGTTCGTCGTTTCGTCGATGTCGTTTCCGTAGAGCGCGTATTTCATCTCCAAACGAAGCGAGTCGCGTGCACCGAGGCCGGCACCTTTGACGCCGAGATCCGCGCCTTTTTCGATCAGCGCGTTCCACACGTCGAGCGCTTCGCGTCTTGGTAGATAGAGCTCGAAGCCATCTTCGCCGGTGTAACCGGTGCGCGAGATGATCGCGTCGACGCCCGCCGTTTTGCCGAGCGTGAAGTGATAAGTTTTTATGCCTTGGAGAGGGACGTCGCTCAGTCTTTGGACGAGCTCCACGGCGTTCGGTCCTTGCACGGCGATCTGTGCATAATCGTCGCTGCGATCGATCGCCGTCGCGTCGCTGCCGGCCGCGTCGCGAATATACATATAGTCTTTGTCGCGATTCGCGGCATTTACACAGATGAAGATGTGTTCCGGGCTCATCTTGTAGACGACGAGATCGTCGACGATGCCTCCGTCCGGTTTGCACATCGCAGTGTAGAGCGCTTGGCCGACGGCGATCCGTTCCAGGTCGTTGGTGATGATCCGATTCGTCACTTCGACCGCGCGCGGCCCGAGGATTTCGACTTCGCCCATATGCGAAACGTCGAAGAGGCCGACTTTCGTCCGGACTGTATTGTGCTCGTCGATCACACCTGTGTACTGCACAGGCATCGAGTAACCCGCGAACGGGACCATCTTCGCGCCGAGCGCGATGTGTCCTTCGTACAGCGGTGTTTTTCTCAAGTTGTCAGTGCTCATCGGCCTCTTCTCCTTTGTGCAGCGAGCAGCGTATTTTCGAGCAAACAAGCGATCGTCATCGGGCCGACGCCACCGGGCACCGGCGTGATCGCCGAAGCGCGTTCCACCGCCGAATGAAAGGCGACATCGCCGGTGAGCTTCCCAGCCGAAGTGCGGTTCATGCCGACGTCGATGACGATCGCGCCGGGTTTGATCGTGCGCCCTTTGACGAATTCGGCTTTGCCGATGGCGGCGATCAAGATGTCCGCACGGCTGATCACCGAGTCGAGCTCGCGCGTCTTCGAGTGACAGATGGTGACCGTGGCGTTGCGGTTGGTCAACAATTCGGCCACTGGCCTTCCGACCAGGCGAGAGCGGCCGAGCACCACCGCATTCTTGCCTTCGATCTCCGTATTCAATGATTGCAGCAGTCGAATGCAGCCGAGTGGAGTGCAGGGGATGAGGCCGCTCTCGTCGCCGCGAGAGAGGCGCCCGGCGTTCTGCGGATGTAAGCCGTCGACGTCTTTCTCCGGCGCGATCGTCTCGATGATCTCCGCGGAGTCGTGCTGCGAAGGAAGTGGGAGCTGCACCAAGATGCCGTCGACGTCGTCGTCGGTGTTCAGCTTCTCGATGACCGCGAGGAGCTCCTCGCGAGGTGTCGCGGACGGCAGCGTAATCTGCGTGGCGCGGATGCCGGCTTCTTTGGCCGCGATACCTTTGTTTTTGACGTAAACCGCGCTCGCGGGGTCGTCGCTGGCGAGCACGACGACGAGATGCGCCGAGAGCTTGTGCGAGCGCTCCAGCTCCGCCGTGCGAAGCTTGATGTCGGAGCGAAGCTTCGCCGCGATCGTTTTGCCGTCGATGATCCGTCCGACCACGGCGCGGTCTTCGCGCGGGCGGAGGAGGGGGTCAAGGACCAGAAAAAGGCCGGAGAAGCGGGAGTTTTTGCCCCTGTTTCCTTGATCCGGACCGCGGTTCAACGGCGAGGGGACTGAAATGGCAAAGATCTGCGATTGGCTACGATCAGTTGCACGCGCAGCCGCTGCCCAGCGGGGCGAATTCGCAAAAGTTGCATGGCCGCAAAATCTCGAAGCTCCGTGAAGCGCGCAAGCTGGTCCGCAGACCATCAGGGTCGCGCGCTCGCGGATCGAAAACGAACACGGTACGACTATCTCACTGTTGAAAGTGAATTGATTGCATCACTTGCAAGTGCTTCTATTTTTCTTGATCGTTCAGCTCCGTCGAGACTGCGCAAACGACACAGCCACTGTGCCTGTGCCGTCATATGGACGTGTACGGGAGGCGACCGGCAAGGACATGCCTGCGAGTGCTCGGAACCCAAACCCTCGCGCCGCGGTCCAAATAAAAAGACTATTGTCGAACGAGCACTCAGTAGGAGACTCAGATCCCGACTCAAAACGTTAATGCGTCGAAGTGAGGCACTGGTCTCTAGGCCAGTATGTGAAATGCGCTCCATTGACTTTGAAAATGAGGAAACAGGCACAAACGAATAGGGCAGCGTCGGAGCTGACGAACAGCTCGAATTGGGAGGCGTCTTGGTTTTGTACAGGTTTGGGCTTCTTGTCGGCCTCACGGCCGCAGCCGGCGTCGCTTGCCCTGCGCTGGCGGTACAGCCGGTAGCAGACTGCGGCGGTTGGCTGAATGTCGAAGTTTGGCCGCGACGCTCCGCCTTTCTCGCGACCACCGCTACCCTCGAACATTTGCAAGACGGCGTCTTTGTTGCCGTCGATCTATCGAGCGCATCGCGCCTGAGCTCGAGCGGTGGTGAGGCCCTTCTTGCCGCGCCCTGGAGCTTCACGCTCTCGCCCGGCACCTACCGTGCACGGCTCGAGACTGCGACCTACGATGGCGCGACTTCGACGCCGTCTCAGCCCGCACGAGACGCATGGTCGCCCGCCAACAAGTACAGCGCCGCGTGGACGAGCGAGGAGTTCACGTGCGCATCTAACACTCCGACGCTTTCCATTACCCCGTCCGGATCTGCGACGAGAGGCAGCTCCACCTCCATTCACCCCTCTCTCGCGTCGGCGTCGTCCTGGACCGAAGACTTGCGCTTCGTCCTCGTCTCGGGCCCGAGCGGGATGCGGATCGACAGCTCCACCGGCGAGATCGAATGGACGCCTGGTCCCACCGATATCGGGCAACGTGCCGTCGTGGTCGCGCTCCAATCGGACGCTACACTTCTCGACATCGCTGGATTTGAAATCGCGGTTTCTGAGCCCTAACCGCTGACGCTCACAGCCGTCGCACTGCAACACGAACGACCCACGGAGGGTCCCCATGCGCTATCTGTCGATCCGATCCCTATCCTCGCTCGCCGTTTTGGCTCTTTCCGTGTCAGCGACGCCCGCGTTCGCTCTAACACCCATCAGCGACTGCTCGCGGTGGACAACTGCAGGTCAATGGGGCGGTGCGATGTTCGTTGTGGCGACAGCGACCTTGGAACACGACGTCAGCGGAGTGCCTGTTACCGACGAGACCTCTACAAAGGAATTCTTCCTTTCGAGCGCCGGCATGTTCCTCCTCGGAGACACGTGGAGCGTATCTCCGAGCTCCGGCGATCATCGCGTCGTCTTGTCGGCCCAGATCTATTCGGGTGCCACGCACGCGTTGTCCGCGCCCGAACGCGCCAGTTGGCCGTCGAACCAAATTTCATCGACATCCGTGTCGACGTCTCTTTTCCCGTGCGGCGCCGGGCCCCCGAGCATCACCTCGACACCGGGCACGGTGGCGCTCGTTGGCTCCCTCTATTCCTACCAGATTGGTGTTTCGTATTCCGGCAGCCCGTCCGCACTCAACTACACATTGCTCTCGGGGCCGACGGGCATGACCGTCGGATATACGACTGGCCTCGTCGAATTTACGCCGACGAGCGGCCAAGTTGGAGCGCGCCCGGTCGTCCTTCGCGTACGCGGCACTGGAAGCCTCTCCGCAATTCAAAGCTACATCCTCAACGTTCGAACGAACACAGCACCAGTCGCGAACAACAATGCCTACACCACCGAGACGGAGCAGACACTCACGATTGGTGCACCCGGAGCCCTCGGAAATGATAGTGATGCGGATGGTGACGCACTGACCGCGATCCGCATCAGCGGACCGTCTCATGGAACAGCAACTCTCTCATCGAACGGCGCCCTCGCTTATACTTCTTCAACTGGTTTCTCAGGCACCGACACGATTGTCTATCGCGCGAGCGATGGGTTCAGTCCGTCTGCCACTGCTACGATCACCGTTACCGTCGTTCAAACGAATATCCCGCCAGTCGCTGAGAACGACACCTTTACCGTCGACGAGGATGACGTCTTGGAGATCGATCCGGAAGACGGTCTGCTCGAGAACGACTTTGACGAAGACTACGATCCTTTGACCACAATCTTTGTGTCTGGTCCTTCGCATGGCGATCTCGTGTTTTTGGAGTCAGGCGGATTTACTTACACGCCCGATGCGAATTATTTCGGTTCCGACTTCTTCACATACTCCGCATACGACGGGGCCGACTATTCGAATACAGCGACAGTGACCTTGACCATCACGCCGGTCAACGATCCGCCGATTCTCGACTTCGATCCTGCGCTCGTCGCGATCGAGGAGACGCCCTATGGTGCTGACGCGGACGCTTCGGACATCGAGGGCAGTGCTGTGACCTTCAGCCTTTCCGAACGGCCTCAGGGCATGTCGATCAACGGAACGACCGGCGTCATTGCGTGGTCGCCCCGCAATTCCCAGGCCGGCACAAATTACGTGACGCTTCAGGTCTCGGATGGGACAAGCAGCACAAAATACTCATATGAGATTGAAGTCTCAAACGTGAACGACGCTCCAGAGATCGTTTCAGTGGCACCCGATTTTGTTGAACCGGGAGCGACCTATACGTATGCGGTGCGCGCGATCGATCCGGACGCAGGAGACATCCTCACATATTCCTTCGACGAATCCCCTGGCGGCATGTCGATCTCCTCATCCGGCGTCATCACCTGGCCTGTCGGCCCTTCAGTACATGGCAGTTTCACGATCACCGTCCGCGTAACGGATACGTCGACCACCTCCGATACTCAGACCTTCGATATCGAGGTTCGTGATCAACAGGAACCGGTTGTTGTCTTCGAGCCGTCGAGACACCGAAATGTCGCGAGCTATGATGAAGGCGCGACAATCGAGTCCGTAACGAGTCAGACGGTCTCATCGCCAGCGGTGAATACGATCAACGGGCTGCTCGGATTTTGGAGCTCGCAGGCATCCACATATCCGCAAACCATCGTTATCAATCTCGCCGGGTCCGGCGAGCAGGTCGTCGACCACGTGCTCCTCGAATCGCCCAACTCGATCCGTAATTTCGAGATCTACGTCTCGAACACCGACACGGCCAACGGGAGCTTCCGCCGCGTCGTGCAGGACACGTTGCCCGACGGATCGCCCCATGAGTTCGGCTTCGACCCGACGCGAGCGAAGTACGTCAAATTCGTCGCCATCTCCGGCAACGGCAGCACGACCGCGGCGATGCGCAAGATTCAGGTATTCACGCAGCGCAACAACCCGGCCACTTACACGCGCGCGGGCGCAGGAGCCTCAATTGCCGCATTCACAAGTGGATCAGCAACGGCTGAGAATGTCATTTCGACTACGCAATGGGGCTATTGGCTTGCTGGAGCTATGCCGCAGACGATCACGATCGATTTAGTTGGCGACGAACCGCAATCCATCGACCACGTCGCGATCGAGTCGTATCAAGAGGGCGCCCGAGCTCAAGACTTCGAGCTGCGCGTTTCGTCTACAACGACCGTCGCTTCCGCGTTCACCGTCGTCCGCACCGGTCGTGTACCTCAGGCATATGAATGGTTCACCTTCGCCTTCCCTCCGGTTGAGGCTCGCTATCTGCAGATCGTTGCACTTAGCAACCACAACTCGGTTTCGTTTCCTTCGATCGTTCGGGTCGGACGGATCGAGGCATACTCGAGCCGCGGAGGCAATGCAGCCGTCTCATTCGAGAATCATTCTCGAGATCCAGACGAACAGGATTTAACGTATCTCTGGGATTTCGGTGATGGTCAATATTCCACGAAAGAACATCCCACGCACGTGTACAGCTCAGCCGGAAACTATCTGGTACGCCTGACAGCGACAGACGAAGAAGGTCTCAGCTCCACCGCTACAACCACGTATCGCACATATGAAGGTCCAAACGTTGATTTTTCGTGGCTGCACGCGCAGCCGACAGAAGACCAGTCTGCTACTTTTACAGATCAAAGCAGCTCGCCGAATGGCTCCATCGCGAGTCATCTGTGGAGTCTAAATTCGGCTTTCACGCACGCGTCAGCGGCAGCGACTTTCTACGACGGGGGAAGCTACCCGGTCACCTTAACCGTGACCGATGCCTTGGGCATACGCGGTTCAAGGACCCAGAGCGTTCCTGTTATCGATATTGGTCCTGTAGTCGACGCAGGACCTTTGGCGACACTTCGCTGGGGTGAGCCCTGGATCAACGGATCCAACTTTTCTGTTTTCGGAAGCATTGCGGGCGGTACACGCTGCCGTTGGGATTGGGGCGACGCGACTTCGAGCTTCGATCCGACCTGTTCTCACCTGGAGCATCCGACAAAGATCTACGATCGTCCAGGCATCTATCTCGCACGCCTCTCCGTCACCGACGACGATGGACATACCAGTTCAGACTCCGTGCCTATTCACGTTTTGAAGCGCGATTCGTCGCTCGTGGTCAACAGGGCGTTATCCGTAACATCGTCTGGCTCGGTCTCCGTCGAAGTCCGCCTCGTTGATCGCTTTGATACTGCGAGTGAGATGGAGGGGCGGATGGTCTCGTTCGACGGCCCGTCTGGCACAACTACGGCCGAAACAAATTCTAGCGGAGTCGCCGTTGGCACCGTTCCCATGACCGACAATGCCGTTAATGGCTTGAGCGTCACGTTCGCCGGGGACGAATTCTACAATTCATCGCAAGAAACCGTCTCTTTTTTCCCAACAGATTTTCCGAATGTTCCCCTCCTCGACGCGCCTTCGGTCGCAGGGAATCGAGGTCGCGACTTTACGTTGAATTTTCTCGGCGTGCACAGCCCAATCTCCGACACCTATGTGCCGTACGCTATTCATATCTCGAGCACCCGCCGAACCGTGGCCGAGATTCGGGGTCCCGAGCTCGCGTTCGCCGCCGGAGGCGGAACGCAAGAGGCCACGATAGTGCGCGAGATTCTTCCAGGCACAACAACCAAAGTACCGCTGAGAACAGAACTGAATCACCCTCTCGGATATGCGGTCAGCGATCTGGGACTGACAGTCTCATCGCCGACAGATATTGTCGTCCACATGGGTATGACGCAGGCATTCGCGGCAGACTTTGCACTCGCGCTCCCGGACAACGTGCTCGGCACCGACTACGTAATACCTTCTTACAATGACACGTGGAGCGACTTCGGCATCATTGCTGTCGAGGACGGTACGGTCGTGAGTGTCTTGTCTCCTGCGAGGCTTGCAACGGATGCGACAGCAAGCGTCGCGGCCCACACGCCGTTAACATTTTCGCTCAACCGAACGCAGAGCGTTCAATTGACCGCCCGCTTCGAAGACGCCACAGGTTCGATCGTTTCCTCTAACAAGCCGGTGGGAGTCGTTGCGGGGCTAAGGTGTGCGAATGTTCCAAGTGACAGCTTCTGGTGCAACAATATCTTCGAAGCCATTCCGCCCACGACGACCTGGGGCAAGCAGTTTGTCCTCGTCCCTTCGGCGGGGCGCACGGTTGGCGATCTATTCCGCGTGATTTCGGCGCAGGATGGAACGTCTGTCTGGCGCGATAGCTCCCTGATTGCGACGCTCGATAGAGGCCAATTCGTCGAATTCAACATCCCGTCCGATGACTCTGCATACCTGGAGTCCAGCCATGGGGTGTTGGTGGTACGATACGGGAAAAGCTGGAACACGACGGCAGCCACAGTCTACGACGGAACGCC
>WUUC01121625.1_pt1 | contig 38929 bp, 32 predicted proteins | sample 6278441 | NCBI WGS metagenome assembly WUUC01 (sample SAMN13675441, study PRJNA597444) | soil metagenome | isolation source: soil | place: USA: Washington | collected 2017-10
CCAGCCCTGGCAAATGCGCCCGAGTTGATTAATAACGATCCGTATGGTGAAGGCTGGATGGTTAAAATGACAGTCGGCAATCCCTCCGATTTTGAAGGCTTGCTGGATGCTGCGGCATACGAAGCTGTAGTGGGCTAGTGCCATTCATTCAATTAGTCAAGTATATATCAGAGGTGCCTTGATCTTATTCCGGAACTTCACCAATTATTCTTAACACTAAGGTCACCTATAGTGAACAAGAGTTGGTGATTTTACTTCAGCAGCGGCATGAATATTCTTTCGCTACCTGGCAGAGCGCATTGTTGTAAAAGCTGGCAACTAATCGGGAAGGCCGGATATACAATAGAACCTTTAAGTGCCTGGATAAACTCGCGAACATAAGTCGGCGGATATATTCACAAACCATTTTTTTCTATTTAGTGATGGTTGGTTCCATAGTCGATTTAAAGGAGGACGATCAACAAGGCGGCACTTGCTTGTCCTTCACTAGCAACCATACCGGGTATGGTTATTTAAAACAAAAAAAATACAGCTACTATTGCAGCAAACCAATTTTTTGAAGAACCCGAATCGTTTTCTATTGCCGGCAATCGCGTGGCTCGTTCTTTCTACTATATTGTTAACGCTTCCGGCATCAGCGTTTCCAAAAGAGAGATGGTACACCAAAATTCCCCTGTTTGATAAGTGGGTGCATATTGGAATGTTCGGTATTATGGCTTTACTATTGTGCTGGGCCGCCTACAAGAAAAAAAATTGGCTTCAAGACCTAAAAAAAGCTTTTATCTGGATTGGTGTATTTTGCCTCGCCTATGGAATTATCATGGAATTTGTTCAGCGATATTTTATACCTAACCGATCGTTTGATGTGGGGGACATTATTGCAAATGGAGCGGGATCTGTTGCGGGAGTTGTATATAGCATCAGGAGGTATATAAAAAATAGACCCCTGTAGAAACAGGGGTCGCAACCAAAACTAACTGCTTATGAGAAAATTGTCTGCTTATATATCGCAATAACTTATTTATAATCTATAACGCAAATTTACTGCCATTCGGTCGATGAGTGCTGTTAATGAAAGTTTAAAAGGCTCATCGTCGTATTTTCACCCCATCTGTGGAATATTTTCCTGATAAATAATTGAAAACACTTACAGCAATAATTATTGAAAGAGCTAACCGTTTAATCTTTCTTGTGCGAATTATGCATAAATCAGACCAAACATATTTATAAGACGCCCCTAGAAACCAAAACTTGTTATAGTTTTTAAAAAGCGCCAAACTAATTTACACCTTTTACGAAACGCTGACATTCGCCTAGCTGAAAAATCCTTTTATCAGGTCGCCAATTCCACCGCCCTTTACTTGTTGTTCCTGGTTTTGCTGTGCACCTTCTGTCACCTGGCCGATAATGTCCTGCAGATTGAATCCGCTGCTGCCGTTTTCTCCCCTGGTTGTTCGGTCTAATAAGTCCTGGAAATTAAAACCTCCCGCAGATGATTCCGAAGTTGCGGTTTTGCCGCCTGTAAGTGAGCCAATCAGATCATTGAAATCAAAAGCGTCATTTTGGGGATCATGATCAGTTGTTTTGCTCGCCAGGCTATTTAAAACATTTGGAATAAGATTATTTGAAATGCTGCTGGCTTGAGAGGGGCTCATATTAAATTTTCCTACCAGCTTGCTAATAAGGTGGCCCACCATCATGGAAACAATGGGATTCTTTAACATGCCACCGATGCCGCTATTTCCTGGACTTGTTGTGTTGCCTCGCCCAGTAAAAATAGAAATGAGATCCGGTAGTCCGCCGCCTGCAAGCATATTCTGCATGCCGCCTGTAATAGTGTTGGTTGCTTCTGCTAGTACTGCATTATTTTCTTCTTTGGAGATAGCGGGGTTATTTACCACGGTGTCCTGGCCAAATTGCTTTACCAGCGCTGAAATTTGCTCAAGCATCGCTATTTATTTTATAATAAGTAAGATACTTGATTTTTAAAAGGAAACCGTCCAGGCATAAAAGTTTTAATCCTGGGTCGCCATTTTTTCTGCATTTTCTGCAAACTGCAACGCGTCAATAAATTCCTTGATATTGCCGTTTAACACATCATCGAGATTATAAACGGTCAGGCCAATACGGTGATCAGTCACACGTCCCTGTGGAAAGTTATACGTTCTGATCTTTGCACTCCTATCGCCGGAGCTAACCAGGCTTTTGCGATGGCGGGATATTTCTTCCTCCTGCTTTCTAACCTGCTCTTCGTATAGCTTAGTCCGCAGCATTTGCATGGCTTTTTCGCGGTTACCAAGCTGAGATCGCTCGGTTTGACATACCACCACGGTACCTGTCGGAAGGTGGGTAAGCAATACTTTCGTTTCTACTTTGTTTACGTTTTGTCCGCCGGCGCCACCGCTACGGGCGGTTTCCATTTTTACATCTGCCGGATTCAGTTCGAAGTCGACTTCTTCAGCCTCAGGCATCACAGCAACCGTAGCTGCCGATGTATGAACCCTCCCGCTCGTTTCGGTGTCCGGCACCCGCTGAACACGGTGAACGCCACTTTCAAATTTCAGCGTACCATACACATCATCGCCGGTTACTTCCAGTTGCACTTCTTTGTAACCACCAACAGTTCCTTCGCTTTCGCTGAGTATCGCCGTTTTGAAGCCTCGTCTTTCGCAGTAGCGGATATACATTCTCAACAGATCACCAGCAAACAGACTCGCTTCGTCTCCGCCCGTTCCTGCCCTTATTTCTAGTATAGCGTTTTTCTCATCCTGCGGATCTTTGGGTATTAGCAACTGACGTATATACGCTTCTTTTTGCTCTTTCTTTTCTTCTAATTCCGGCGCTTCCATTTTTGCAAGATCTCTTAATTCGGCATCATCACCATTTAATGCTTCCTTATAAAAGTCGATGTCATCCAATACTTTTTTGTAGTCATGAAATGCGTTGACGATCTTTTCAAGACTGCGATATTCTTTACTTGTTTCGGCAAATTTTCTATTATTTCCAACGATCTCCGGATTGGTCAACGCAACTCCGAGTTGATCAAATCTTCCTTTTATCGCTTCCAGTTTGTCCAACATAAATTAAAATACTAAGTACGAAATACGAAATTTGCGGTTCTATTCTGTCCCGGAATTAAATCGGGTCGGCAAAGTTAAAGAAATACAAGTATGGCTTTTCAAAAGTTCCGGGCCGATCAGCTCTTTGACGGTTATCGCATGCTCGATCAGCAATCCGTTCTGATCACCGATTCAGAAGGTGTGGTAGAAGACGTCGTACATGAAAATGACGCAGGTGATGATGTACAGGTATTTACCGGCATTCTCACACCGGGCTTTATCAATTGCCATTGCCACCTGGAGCTGAGCCATATGAAGGGGACTATTCCTGAAAAAACCGGTTTAATAAAATTTGTAACGCAGGTTATGAAAGACCGGGAAATTGCAGAAACCGAAATCATACAACAAATAAGCAATGCTGAAGATGAAATGCTGCGCAACGGCATTGTCGCAGTTGGGGATATTTGTAATAATAAATTAACACTGCCTCAAAAACAAAAAGGCAGGCTATCGTATCACAACTTTATTGAAGCCAGCGGGTTTGTTCCCGGTTTGGCTGAAATTCGATTCAACCGGGCCGTTGACCTCTTTACCGCTTACGCCCAATTGTATCCGATTCCGGTGGCATCCAATTCTATCGTGGCGCATGCGCCCTATTCGGTATCGGATGAATTATGGAAAAATATCATTCATTTTCCCGGCAACCAATTGATGACCATCCATAACCAGGAAACCGAAGATGAAAACCAGTTGTTTTTAAAGAAGCAGGGGGGGTTTCCACAGTTTTATGAAAACTTTAAAATCGACTGCTCCTTTTTTGTTGCGACAGGCAAAAGCAGCCTGCAAACCTATTTGTCCAAATTCTTGTCTAACCAACATATTATTTTGGTGCACAATGTTTATACAAGTGAAGAGGATCTTATTTATTGTCGGCGATCAATTTCAGGCCGGCTGCATTGGTGCCTATGCCCTAACGCTAACCTGTTTATCAGCGGCCAGTTGCCGGATATTGAAATGCTTATGAAATACAATGCCAGCATCGTTTTGGGTACTGATAGCCTTGCTTCTAATCACCAGTTAAGTATTGTTGCTGAAATGAAGACTATCCGGCAACATTTTCCGTTTATAAAAACGGAAAAATTATTGGAATGGGCAACTATGAATGGTGCCAGGGCCTTGCAAATGGACAACATATTGGGTAGCTTTGAAAAAGGAAAGAGACCAGGTGTAGTTTTGTGTGAGAAAGCTTTCTCCTGTACAAAACGCCTGCTCTGATTTTGATAAAAGAAATATCCTGCCCGTTAAGCCACCTATAGAGAATGAAAACTTTTTTTGTAATACTAGTTCTGACTGCAACGGCTTTCTGCCTATCGTTCACCTTCCGGCAAAAAAAGGAATATAAAAATCTTTACTCCACTTCACTTGGCGAATTCAAACAGCAGCAAACCCATTTGCTTGCAACTATACAGGAGGCTAACCTTTCCCATGAAGCCGACCGGGAAAAAATTAAGAGTCAAATAAAAAGCAGCCGCCACAGGTTAAAAGCTATTGATTTCTGGCTGCGGTATTTTGAGCCCATTGCTTACAGGAAGATAAATGGCCCGTTGCCGGTAGAATGGGAGAACGAGGTATTTGAAAAATTTGAACCGCCATACCGCCGGCAAGGCGGCGGGCTGATTCTTGCGGAGCTCTCGCTTGAAGAAGACCCAACTAATAAGGATGCGCTTCTTTCTTTGGTTGATACATCGCTAGTTGCCATACAGACATTTGAAGCCGACTCAATAACGACACAATTAGACACCTATCATCATTTCTTCCTGGCCAACCGGCTCTACCTTCTTAATCTCGCGGCATTATATACCACCGGGTTTGAATGTCCCGATACCAGTAATATAATTCCGGAGCTCCGGGCTATGTTGCCGGCGATAAAAGATATCTATACGAATTTTAATAGCAACTTTTCATCAACCCCCCTGTCCACAGAATATTTCGGCTTGTACGATAATCTCATCCACTTCACCGGCGGTCAGCCTCTTCAATTCTCGCTATTCGATCATTTTACCTTTATAAAAGATTTTATAAATCCATTATTTAGGATGAACCAGGAATTCATTAATTCCTTTGGCGTAAGAACCATCAACTTCAATGATTACTCCCTTGATAACGCAGCAAAATCCATCTTTGATAAAACACTTTACAATTCCCAAAATACAAAAGGTATTTTTTCGATGATAGAGGACGAGAAGGTACTGGCGGAAATAAAAAAGATGGGAAAAATACTTTTTTATGACCCTATTCTTTCCGGCAACAATTTACGCAGTTGCGCATCTTGTCATAAACCAACTGAGTATTTTACAGACACCGTTTTACCAACAGCCTTCCGATTTGATCACATACAACACTTACCAAGGAATACGCCATCGCTTATAAATTCCGTTTTCAATCATTTGATCATGCTGGATGGAAAACATATTTCGCTGCAGGGCCAGGCAAAGGATGTAATTCTTAACCATGTTGAGATGAACGGTATAGAAAACGAGTTGGTAAAAAAAGTAATGAGTTGCAAAGAATACAAAGATGCCTTCAAAAAGTTTTTGCGCTACACTCCTGAAGAAAAGAATGTAACCTTGACCCATATCGCATCTGCTGTCACATTCTATTATGCCGATTTCAGTAATTACTATGCGCCTTTTGACAATGCAATGAACAATAAAGCTACTTTGACGAAGCAGGAGAAAAGCGGCTTCAACTTATTTATGAGCAAAGCGCAATGCGGTACTTGTCATTTTGTTCCGCAATTCAATGGCGTTAAGCCTCCCTATATCGGATCCGAGTTTGAAGTGCTGGGTACTCCGGCAGATACGGGGTATACAAAATTAAGTATGGATAAGGGACGGTATGAAGTGAACCCCGTTGCTGAAATGTTAAACGCATTCAGGACCGGGACCGTACGAAATGCCGCATTCACCAAACCCTACATGCACAATGGGGTATTCACTACACTGGATGAGGTAATTGATTTATATGATGCAGGCGGTGGGGTAGGAAAAAAACTTAACGTCAGTAATCAAACGCTTGCTACAGATCCATTGAAGCTTAGCAAAACAGAAAAAGCTGATCTCATCGCATTTATTCATTCCTTGAGTGAAAATATTATTTTTGAAGCCCCACCCCCAGGTTTGCCGGCTTCATCGAACAAATCCCTTAACCGTCGTAAAGTTGGTGGAGAATATTAAAGAATGAAATTTATTTACACGACCCTCTGTCTTATTCTTTGCAGCATTGTACTGCATCAATGCGTTACACAAAAGAAAACGACATATGATATCCCCGATCATGTGACAAAAGAAAACAGGGATAAGTTTATTGAAAAGTGCGAGAAAGGAAAAATCCTTTATAAAATTCATTGTGCAGGATGTCATGGCATTTTTACAAAAGGAAAAGATAGCATTCCAAATTTTACCAAGATCCAGATCGACAGCTATAACGCCGCGGCTTTAATAGGTATTGACCAAAATAACCATGCGGTAGCCAAAAAGATGAGCAGCGAACAGATAGACCAGGTAATTACTTTTTTACGTTTAAGGAGCATAGAAAAGTAACCCGGCTTTCAACTTAAAATTTCTCTCAGTACCGGCAAAGTCCGCATCGTTCCAAAATCCTGTACATGCAATGCATAGTATGTTTCATATATATGTAAAAGATTTCGCCTGAAATCATGATTAAGTTTTATCTCTTCCAATTCGGCAGGTTGTCGCACCTTCAATAATTCTGAAGTAATAAAAGCCTGCCTGTCATCCAGAAAATTTGGATGACGAGGTTGCTCCGCTACAAACCCGCCTTCCTGCAGATCGAGAAAAGGATAATGGCTGGAATAGTTATCAGTGAACCGAAATCCAAAAAATACAGGAAGATGCAATGCGAAAAATAAGGGAAGGTTTGCTGTTACTGCATCATTGGCAGCGTCAAGGTGTATAAAAGCGTCTTCGGTAAAATAAAAAAGATCAGCGTTGGCTTCCGGCTGCTTAAGACATTTGGTTAACAACTCTATCATAAAAAGCGCCACAGCGTTTTTTCTTACGTCCGACAGAATCTGTTGGTATAAGTAGCTCCACCTGAATTCTTTGATCCGGTGCAGTTGTTTTAATTCATTATGATAGACAATCATATCCAGGATAGCGGTCGGTTGAAATAAATTAGCTTTTCCGCTTCCTTTTTTGGACGAAGCCCTTACACCATTGACCAGGTAAGATTGTATACCAAATATCTCTGTAAAAATAGTAACGATCACACTTGTCTCGCCATACTTTACTGTACGCAATACGACTCCTTTTGTATGATGTAATTTGTCCGGCACCACTAATAATTGTAAAAATATTTTTCTCCACAAACTAAAACTTCTTATCAAAAATATCGGAAACAGATGAGCAATAGGCGCAGGTCATTGAACTTCTTTGCGGCAATGGTTTGTTACAAAATGGCAAGTTGTCTATTTTTATGTTTCTTTGCATCGCCTGACTGAATGGCCTGTATCCTTTCAAAACCGCCAGGCCGGTAAAACAATATATTATGTGGCGAAAAACCGGACAATTCATCCTTTCGTATCGTTGGCCTCTATTGGTACTTCTTCTTGTATCTACCGCATTTATGACATGGCACGCATCGAAGCTTGAGTTAAGTTATGAATTCAGCCGTGCGATACCAGCCAATCACCCTGCAAATAAAACCTACCAGGCATTCAAGCAAAAATATGGGCAAGATGGCAACTTACTGGTAATAGGCATTCAAACTTCTGAATTATTCAGGGAAAAAATATTTAATGGCTATGCCGGTCTTAGCCGCAACCTGAAAAAAGTACACGGTGTAACGGATGTTATTTCTGTTCCGTCAGCAATTAATCTTGTTAAGGATCCCGGAACAGAAAAATTAAACGCAACCGCCATTTTTGCGGAAAATCGTCTTAGCCAGGCGGAAATAGATAGCAGTTCAGACATTTTTTTAAGCCTTCCTTTTTACCAGCAACTTCTTTACAACCCAGAAACAAAAGCCTGGTTAATGGGAGTAAGCATTGATAAAAATGTAATGAACTCTCAAAAAAGGAATGCGGTCGTAGCAGATATAAGGAACCTCGCAGAAACATTCGGAAAGAATAATAAGCAAGAAGTCTATTTAAGCGGGCTTCCATTGATCCGGACAGAGATGTCCACACGCATTGCGGGGGAGATGAAATGGTTTTTAATTGCAAGTGTCGTGCTTTCTGCCCTGATCCTGTTATTATTTTTTCGTTCTTTCAGCTCTACGATCCTTTCCCTGGCAGTAGTGATCATAGGAGTGTTATGGAGTATGGGTACGATGCACCTTTTCGGTTATAAGATCACATTGCTTACAGCATTGATACCCCCGTTAATCGTTGTGATCGGCATACCCAATTGTATCTATTTTTTAAATAAATACCATACCTCGTACAAAGATACCGGCGACAGTAAGGAAGCATTAGTAACTATGGTGGGGCGCATGGGCATCGTTACTTTGTTTTGTAATCTTGCTGCAGCTATTGGTTTTGCTGTATTCGCCCTAACCAAAAGCGAAATATTGCAGGAGTTTGGCGTAGTAGCCGGCATCAACATCATGGTGCTGTTTTTTATTTCGCTTATTCTTATTCCTGTAACGCTTAGTTTCCTGCCTCCACCCAAATCAAGACATACCAAGTACCTGCATAATCCGAGGCTCAATCGTTGGCTTGACCGGCTGGAACGATGGTGCCTTAATCACCGCAAGCTGATCTATATAGTTACAGCCGTTGTATTGCTTTTTTCTATTGCCGGTATATTCAAATTAAAAAGTGTAGGCTTTATTGTCGACGATCTGCCGCAAACAGATAAGATATATACGGATCTTAAGTTTTTTGAAAAAAATTTTAAAGGTGTAATGCCATTAGAGATCCTGGTCGATACGAAAAAAAAATATGGCGTTACCAGGAATCTTAATAACCTCCTGCGCATAGATTCCTTATCGCAGTACCTGGTTTCTATGCCAGAAATAGCACGTCCGTTGAGTATCGCGGAAGGGTTGAAGTTTGCAAAACAAGCTTTTTTTGTAGGCGACAGCGCCAATTACTCCATGCCTGCCGAGTATGATCTGCCGGCTTTAGCCCAATATTTGAATTTCAGGAGTGATACCGCAGCTACTAAAAATTCTTTTACAAAACTCGTGTCCACTTTTATGGATAGTACACGACAGGAAGCCAGGATAAGCGTTTCAATGAAAGATGTGGGCAATGTCAGGCTTCCGGAAATTCTTGATAGCATTCACAAACGGGTGGATCAATTATTTCCCAAAGACAAGTACAATGTTCAACTTACCGGAACAAGCATTACTTTTTTAGAAGGCAGCAGTTTTATCATCAATGGATTAAAAGAAAGTATCTTTTGGGCTTTTCTGCTGATAGCGCTTTGTATGCTATATTTATTTAAGTCTGCGAGAATACTCCTGTGTTCACTCATCCCCAATTTGATCCCCCTGATAATTACAGCCGGCGTAATGGGTTGGGTTGGCATACCGTTGAAACCCTCAACGGTTCTGATTTTTAGCGTTGCCCTCGGAATCGCCATTGATATTACCATTCGTTTCCTTGTAAATTATAAACAGGAACTTCTACACCAGCAATACAATGTACGCAACACGGTCGTAGAAACCATTCATAACACGGGTATCAGCATTATTTACACGTCGCTAGTGCTGATAGCGGGCTTTATCATATTTAGTTTCAGTGGTTTTGGCGGTACGCAGGCACTGGGATGGCTTACCTCATTAACCCTGGTGACCGCCACATTTACCAACCTGGTATTGTTGCCGGCGCTTTTGATCAGTTTTATAAAAAACAGGAAAAAATAGTCATCGGACACGACCACCATATAAAAAATAGAACCTCTTCGAAAAATAGATAAACCTCAGAGCTATCTCCGTGAACAAACTTAATTGCCCGGTAAAGTTTTCGAGATTAAAAATCATGAAGCTATAAATGGTTTTCTAAAACTAAGAAGATACCCTTATTTTTTCCTTCTTTAAACGAATTAGTAGCCAATGCCGCTGTTTTTTTACGGAAATCGGCTTATTTGTTTAATTCCTCTTCGCACTGTTCCCTTCTAATACTCAACGAGTTACATACAACTAACCCGCCCGATTTCCCTCAAGGTGAAAAAAGTTTTACGCTGCGCAGCAAATGTTGAAAACAGTATGTCTTTACCTGTTCGGGCCTGCATACAGCAGGTATTCTTTAACCCTTTTTTTTAACAACCTTGTTTTAACATTGCAGCCAAAATTTCCAAGAAGGGGATTTTTGCTACTTTTTTTACTAAAACTCAACTCACATGAGAAAACTGTTATTCAGTATAACAGCTTTCCTGTTATTTACAGGTCAGTTGCTAGCTCAAAAAGTCATCACCGGTACGGTGACAGACGACAAAGGAAATCCAATTCCAAATGCCTCCGTAACAGTACGAGGCACTTCGGCTGGAACTACTACCAAAGCGGATGGTACTTATTCGCTCACCGTTCCGGAAAGCGCTACGGTCTTAATTTTTTCCTCTATTGATTTTGTTCCCGAGGAAGTAACTATCGGCACTCAAACTGTTATTAACCCTTCCATCAAGCCTGAAGATAAAACGCTGTCAGAAGTAGTGGTAGTGGGTTATCAATCAGTAAAAAGATCGGAAGTGACCGGCAGTATTGCTAGTATCTCCGGCAATGACATTGCACAAAAACCCGGTTCGATTTCGCTTCCCAACCTATTGCAGGGCAAGGCTACAGGAGTGCAGGTAACCGGCCAGAGCGGTCGACCCGGATCGGCAGGATATATCCGCGTAAGGGGTACCGGTTCTATCAATGCATCAAACGAGCCTTTATTCATTCTCGATGGTATTCCCATCAGTGCTGTTGCATACAATATGCTCAATCCTAATGATATTGAAGATATCACAATCTTAAAAGATGCATCTTCCCAGGCCATTTATGGATCGAGAGCTGCTAACGGTGTAATCGTCATTACATCGAGAAAAGGAAGGGGCAAGGCACAGGTCCGTTATTCTTTTACCTATGGGAAATCAGAAGCGCAGCAATTGAAAAACCTGGAGCTGATGAATAGCCGTCAAAAGATGCAATATGAATTCGAGGGAAACTTTACCAACCCTTATCTTGATTCAATGGTTGCCAATCGGGTTCTTTCGGGTGTTTTCCCGGCTAACTCTACTTTATTCTCTATAAGTCCTGCACAAAGAGAAGAGCTTTGGTCATTGTTAGAGAACCGTGGACCTGGTGACTGGACTGATTATTTACTGCAGGATGCTGATCTCATGAGTCATGAGGTATCTGTTTCAGGCGGTACGGATAAACTTAAATATTATTTTTCTTTAAATAAGAGCGATAACGATGGGGTGTCCTATGGATCGTATTGGAATAAAACAGGTGGCCGGTTAAACGTTGAATATAACGCACTTGACTGGTTTAAAATGGGAACTAATTTAGGTGTTACCCATAGCCAGGAAAATAATGTGCGTTCACTTTACAACACCCAAAGTGCCTACACAACGCTTTTTTTGACCAATGCTTATGAGCCGGTTTATTTAAGCAATGGCCAATACAACCTTACACATTCTGGTTATTCACCTCTTGAGGGAACAGACAAGAATCCAAGTGTGCTGGATAGAATCTCAAGCTTTGCTACATTTTTCGGCGAAGCGAACTTCTTCAAATACCTGACTTTAAAAACACAGATTGGTATCAACTATAATACGCTGAGCCAGGAAAATTACTTGCAGCCAGGTTCTAACCTTGCTGCGATCCTTGGTTATAACCAAAAAACAGATGCTGGTAACAGGGATTTTCTGTATGTAATCACCAATACAGCGAACTGGAAGCAAACTTTCTCTGATAAACATTCAATCAACATTTTAGTCGGACAGGAATACACGAAAGATAAATTTTACGGCTACACTTTGGCTGCCCGCGGCTTACCAACCGCTTCTGTTAACACGCAGGATAATGCAGGCGCTGCACAGACAGCAACTACCAATAGGAGCGACTGGTCTTTACTCTCCTACTTTGGTAACGTAACGTATGATTTCGAAAAGAAGTATTATTTAACTGTCAGTGGCCGCCGCGATGGATCTTCAAGATTCGGCGCTAATAAACGGTTTGCAAATTTTTGGGCTGTCGGCGCTACCTGGGATGTGTTAAAGGAAAACTTTATGCAAAGTGCAAATTTTATTTCTGCTCTTAAAATAAGGACCTCGATAGGCACTGCAGGAACTGTTCCTACAGGCTTATATGATAACCTTGGTGTATATTCTTTGACGACTAAGTATAGTGATGTTGCTACCGCTGTTCCTGCAAGGCTTCCAAGCCCGGATCTTACCTGGGAAACCAACAAAAATTATGACATCGGGATCGATCTCGGGTTTTTCAGAAACCGGTTAAACATCAACGCTGATTATTACAACCGCAAAACAAACGACCTTATCTATCCTAAGAACGTTTCCTATACCACCGGCTTTATTAGCTATCTCAGTAACATAGGAAACATGCAAAACAAAGGGTTTGAAGTAGCCATAGATGGAGATGTGGTCAGGCAAAAAGATCTTACGGTTAATGTTTCTGCGAGCTATACAAACAATGACAACAAGATCACAAAGCTTTATTCTGATGATGTTCCACAAAACTTATCAAGGTTTAAAGAAGGAGAAGCTGCATACACTTATTTCCTAGTACGCTGGGCCGGTATCAACCCTGCAAACGGTAAAAATCTTTATTATACAAAGGATGGAGCACTGACCGAAACCTACCTTGCCAGCAATGCCGTATTGCTAAAAGGTAAATCACCAATGGTAAAATATTTCGGAAGCTTTGGTCTTAATGTTACCTATAAAGGATTTGACCTTAGCAGCCAGTTTTACTATTCAGGGGGTAACTACATCATGAATTATATGTATGCTATCGGCGCAAGTGAAGGTGAAGGTATTTCAGATCAGCAATTTACGATTGCCTCCGAATATTGGAAAAAACCGGGAGACGTTGTTAATTATGCTAACCTGAATGATCTCTCTCAGCGGGTAACTTTTGACGCTGATAAATATCTTCAAAAAGGCGACTACATATCCCTTCGGGATATTACGCTGGCTTACACCACGCCTCAATCCATAGCTCAAAAAATAAAATTAAAATCTATACGGTTCTTTGTTCAGGGTACTAACCTTTGGATAGGAACGAAATTTAAAGGACTTCCGGAAGTAGGTGAAGCAAATGGTGAAACAGGATTAGTTTCTCCGGGCTTGTACAACCTTTTTGCCCAACCGCAATTGAAGGCCCTTACATTCGGGGTCGACGTTAGATTTTAAATATTTAAACCTAATAAAATGAAAAAATTAAGATATATATTTTTCGCCTCGTTAATTGGCGTGGCGTCTTGCAAAAAAGACAAGTTGGAACTGTTTCCATATAACCAGATAGAAACCTCGCAGGCTTTCAATACCGAAGCAGATGTAACGTTAGCGGTAAATGGGATGTATGCAGGGTTAAGAACGTCAGGCTCATATTTTGTCAATGGTATCTGGAACATAATGGCGGATGTGCTGGCTGATAACCTGATCATAAACCAGGTTGGCCGGCAAACCCTGAAAAACTATGGCGAATGGAGGTATACCGGCGAAAACACTTCAGGTTTATTTGCTGGTGGTTACACGATCAACAGAAGAGCGAATGCTATTTTGGAGAATATAGATAAGTTTCCTGATGGAGCTTTTAAAAATAACGTAAAGGGTGAGGCGCTTGCATTAAGAGCACTTGTATACTTCGACATGTCCAGAGTTTTCAGCAAGACATATGAAAATGCTACTGACGCAGATTCTACTATGCCTTATATTACTGTAACCGATCCTACGATTTTACCGGCAAGAGAATCCGTAAAAAGCTTTTATGACAAAGTAATTGCAGATTTGGAAATGGCAAAAACGTTGATAGGTAGTAGTAATGGAATTTACAGGCTTAATAAAAATGCGGTTTCTGGCTTGTTATCACGGGTATACTTATACAAAGGTGATTTCGCCAATTGCATAACGGCTTCTAATGATGCTTTAGGAGCAACTCCGAATGTACCTTCAAGAGCTGATTTTCCCAAGATTTGGACAGATGAGACGAGTAACGGCGTTCTATTTAAAGTCAGAAATACAAAATTGGACGGTATCAATAGCCAGGGAGTTAATTACTACCAGACGGTGGGTGGCGAAAGAAAGTCCGAATATGTTGTCGAGTATAACTTTAAACAACTTTTCGTTCCGGAAGATGTAAGAACCACCAGTTATATTGCTACCAGTCCATTTCTCGGTATTCAATATAACCATGTAATAAAATATAACGGTAGGCCCGGGGATCCGGCAGGTGTACTGGATGGTAAAGTGATAAGAACCGCTGAAGTATTACTGAACAGAGCGGAGGCCCATTACAGGTCAGGCAATCCTGCTGCTGCATTGGCAGATCTTCTTTTGTTGAAGACTAACAGGTACTTACCTTACGATCCGACCCAGGCTACAGGGAACGGCGATGAAGCGTTAGCAGGGCAAGCTCTATTGAATGAAATATATCTGCAAAGAAGATTGGAACTTGCTTTTGAAGGCGATAGGTTCTGGGATTTAAAGAGAAGAAACCTACCAGTGCAAAGAGATGGAACAAAAGGTGAAAAAGCAGATGGCACCGGGGCCCCTTATGTGTTTTCAACACTTGCTGCCGGCGATCACAAATTTCAACTTCCCTTCCCGGTTGATGAAGGAAACTTTAATTTCAATTTTAAGCAAAATCCTGGGTATTAGTAGTTAGTACAGGATCAATAACCTAAATAAAAATGATTATGAAAAATAAAATTAGTTCACTATTGTTCGCAGGAGGATTATTATTCTCTTTTACGATTTTGATGTACAGTTGTAAAAAGGATACGGTAGTAACTCCGGACCAGACAGTAGCTTTGTTTGGCGCTGGCGGTACTACTTCCACATATTTGGTACCAGCCGATCCCAATTCAGTTTTTAAAATTGGTTTAGGGGTGACAAAGGCTTCTAATGTAGACAGAACAATTACTTTTAGCATTTCCTCACCAAGCGGAGCGGTAGAAGGAACTCAATACACGGTGTCTTCAAAAAGTGTAGTTATTCCGGCCGGAAAAGTTGTTGATTCCATTTCACTGAAGGGAATTTTTGATGGATACCCAACAGGCAGAAGAGATACATTAATTTTCAAGATAACTGGCGGAGATATTCCTGCACTGGTAGGATCTGACGTTTACAACCTTGTACTACAGAAATTTTGTCCACTTGACATGAGCATCTTTTCCGGTGATTTTGAAGTGCTCCAGGATGACTGGGTTGATTATTTTCCCGGCGATATAGTTGCTCTCTCAGTTACTGGCAATGTTGTGTCATTTGATTATCCTACACCTTTTAATCATTTGCCATTGCTTATTAATGTGGATCCTGCAACATTTGCTACCTCGGTTGCACCAACTGCATTTGGAGCTTACTCTTCGGGTGGCCGCATCTATTCGGCTAAGAGTGTAGCGGGTGCTAATAGTGTTGTCATTCCGTGTGATCAGATTATTAAGGTAGAATTAAATTTCTTCTCTGGTGCGTCCAATTATGGTAATGCAGTGCTTATGCTACGTAAAAAATAATTAAACCAGCAAACAGGAAAAGCTATCTCGGTTGAGATAGCTTTTTTTGTTTTAATACAGTTTTTTATTGTAACACTTCCGCTAATTTCCCTTCTAACTGCGGTCCTCTTAATCCTTCCCCAATCACCTTTCCTTGTGGATCCACCAATACATTAAAAGGAATTCCTTCAAAACCGTATAAAGGCACAACAGCACTGCTCCAATATTGAAGGTCACTTATGTTGGTCCAGGCCAATTGGTCATCTTTAATTGCCTGCAGCCATTTATCTTTTTGCCCCGGCCGGTCTAATGATACGCCCAGCACTGTAAAATTCTTACCCTTGAATTTATTGTACGCATTTACCAGGTTCGGGTTCTCTGACCGGCAGGGACCGCACCAACTCGCCCAAAAATCAACCAGAACATATTTACCCCTGAATGAACTCAATTTTACCTCCTTGCCATTTACATCGGGCATAGAAAAATCAGGTGCTTCTTTTCCAACCCAGCTTGCCGCCATGGTCTTCTGTTGTTGCTGATCGAGTGTAGCTTTAATAGCAGCGATAGCCTGGTGTGCAGGGTATTTTTGGGCAGTTTCATTTACTATTTGGCTTACCTGCTCATTGCTTAAAGGCTCAAGTCCAAAACCCGCACCATTGGCCGTCGACTGGTAATACCCAAGTTCAAACATAACCAATGCAGGGTCCTTTGCCTTACGCAAAGCTTCCCCGGCAAATTTTTTTATTTGGCCTGCCAGCGAACTTTGTTCTGCCATCAACGGAAAAAGCAAGCTGTCGGCCGTTCCAATTTTTTGAAGACTATCTGCTTGCCGGGCAATGCTAAATATTTTTTGCAGGCTATTATTAAATGCATACATAAAATCTTTCATCTGCTGGCTGGCCGGTGATCCTTCCACTTCATATTTTTCTGCAAACTGGTTATTCTCTTTGCTCAACTGAATATTCAATTTTACGTTGTTCGCATCGTTTATTAAGGAAGCGACAGGATACTGGTTTTGATCAAGCCGAAGATTGAAAACAACCGACTCTCCTGCATCTGTTTCTAACAAAAACTTTCCATCTTTTTCAATCTCGGCCGAATCTGATATCGTAGGCTGCATGCTGGCTGCCGGGATCTTTTCGAGGTAGATCATTTTTGCTGTATTATTTGAAATAGTACCGCTTACCGAAAATCTCTTTTCAGATGATGATTCAGTACAAGCCATCAACACAATTGCTAAAAAAGCCGCAACGGTCAGTTTACGCATAATTAATTTAGTTTAATAAATACAGCGTAATAAAACGCCCTGTTTATGAATTAAGTTTTTCTAATAAAATTTCGTTGGTAGTTTTAGGATCGGCCTTTCCTTTTGAACGCTTCATCACTTCACCAACAAATAATGATAACAGACCCTTCTTGCCTTTTTTATACTCCAGCACTTTGCCGGCATGCTTTGCCAATACTTCATTAATGATCGGTTCCAAACTATTAACGTCGGATTGCTGCACCAGGTTTTGCTCTATAGCTAACTCACCCGGATCTTTTGCAGGGTCGTTGAATAAATAATTAAATAGCTTGCCGGAAGCGATGGAAAAACTGACTTTTCCTTCGTCGATCAATTGAACCAGCCTCGCAATAGCAACAGGCTTCAATGGAAAATCACCGATGCTTTTATTGTTTTCATTAAGCCATGATTTTACCGGTCCAAGCATCCAGTTTGACGCCGCTTTGAAGTTGGACGTATGTTCAACGATCTTTTCAAAATAATCTGCTGTTTCTTTTTCGTCGGTTATCACATACGCGTCATACTCTGGTAATTGCCAAACCGCGGTATATCTTTTAACTCTTTCTTCCTGGAGCGCAGGTATAGATTGCCTGATCGCCTCTATAAAATTATCGTCCAAATGAAATGGGGTAAGATCCGGATCTGCGAAATATCGATAATCATCTGCGTCCTCTTTATCGCGGGTGGCGAAAGTTGTATTGTTATTCGCATCAAAGCTTCGTGTTTGCTGAACAATAGTCTCACCGTTTTCCAGCATACTTGCTAGCCGCTTTGCTTCAAAATCAATGGCACGTTTTACGTTGCGAATTGAATTCAGGTTTTTAACTTCTACCCTTGTGCCTAATTTTGCATCACCTTTTTTTCGCACCGAAATATTAGCATCACACCGGAAACTCCCCTCTTCCATGTTGCCATCACATACTTCGAGGTAACGTACTAGTTTTCTTAATTCAGTTAAATAACTATACGCCTCATCGCTGCCGCGGATATCCGGCTCACTTACAATTTCAATCAATGGTGTACCGGCCCGGTTATAATCGATGCAGGTATCGTTTTTATCTGCATCATGCAGGCTTTTTCCTGCGTCCTCTTCCATATGGATACGATTGAGACGAATCTTTTTTTCTTCGTTTCCGGCCCTGACCTTAACAAATCCATTTTTGCAGATCGGTGTAGTGTGTTGAGATACCTGGTATCCTTTTGGAAGGTCCGGGTAAAAATAATTTTTTCGGGCAAAATAATTTTGCTTTTCGATTTCACAATGGCAGGCAAGGCCCATTTTGATTGCAAATTCAATAGCCTTTTTATTCATCTTCGGTAATGTGCCCGGGTGAGCAAGGGTGATAGGGCTTACCTGGGTATTTGGTTCCGAGCCATAAGCAATACTGTCGCCACAGAACAACTTGCTTCGCGTTAATAGTTGGGCATGCACCTCAAGGCCGATCACTATTTCGTATGTATCCTGGTCTGTCATTTTAAAAGTCAGCAAAAATAACCCATTTTAACCGGCAGAATTGTTATAAAAAAAGCAAACCCTTCCCGGTGCCGGAAAGGGTTTTTTGTGTCGATTTAATATGATTACAGATCTGCTGTTTTTAATTTGCGGGGTATTTTCACCTCTACGTTCTCCGTCTTTCCCTTTCTCAGCAATTTTACTTTTACGGAAACTTTGTCCTTATTTTCTCTCATCGCTTTAGCTATCTCGTCAGCACTGTTTACTGCCTTTCCATCTACCTCGGTGATAATATCATCTTCCTTAATGCCCGCCTTTGCCGCATTACCGTCTTCATCTACCTCTATTACGTTTACTCCCTTTCCATCTTCGCTATCCTGCACAGACACGCCTAACTTCGGTCCGCCACCTGACCAGCTCCAGTTTTGTCCAAAAGGAGCAGTAATGCGGGTACGCGGAAGCGATTGAATTTTAGGCATTATATGGTCGAAATTCATATTGAAGTTCTGGCCATTTCGGAATGTATAAGCATTGGCGCCTTTCCATTTTCCTAACTCAGCATTCGCTTTTTGTTCTTTTTTATCTCGCAGGTAGGTTATACTTACTTTATCGCCGGGCTTATGATCCTGTATGGCTTCTGTCAAATCATCAGGCGTTTCAATTTTCTTGTCGTCGATCTTTATAATAACATCGCCTTCCTTCAACCCGGCTTTCTCAGCCGCACTCTCACCAGTTACACTTTGTACTTCTGCGCCTTTATCGGCCTGATCGGTTGTAACACCGAGCATGGCCCTGTTTTCATCCATGCTAAACATTTTTAAATGGTCGTTATCATTCCATGTTCCAGTCAGACCATTTCCACCAAAGGCCCACACATCCTTTATTTTATGCCGGCGTACAGTTATATCTCCATCTTTGTCATCTTTTAATTCCTTGCCATTTACGATAATCTTATCGCCAATCACTTCTACCACCACTTTTTCGTCCTTATTTCCCTTACGGGTTATAATGATTTGCTCAGCTTCTTTCTTGTCTTTTACCTCTTTGTCTTTTTTTTCGTCCTGTGCCAATAGGGTAATGGGTGCGGTCAACGCAGTGGCAAGAAGAATTAATGAAAGTTTTTTAATGACCTGTTTCATGACTTTTTAAATTTATAATGATCTACGTTAATTTTCGTAGATCAAATATAAATACATTTTCTGAAATACGAAGCATTTCGGAAATGTTAAATAGCTGCGCCCAGCAGAAGGCAAATTACCAGGATAAACGTTGGATGCCGGTGCTGGTTGCCAGGCTAGCGAACATCCGCTTAACGTACTATAATTTTCATCGCCAGGTCAAGGCATATCGTATCGTGTTAATGGCCAGCAACATTCGCACTGGGTGTCTTTCATCGTATTTTTACTAAGTGTTTTTCGGTGATAGTATATGCGGAAATCTGCAAATAAATCAGCATTTTTGACATCGTCACCAAACGAACTGTACCACCTTTTATGTTGAAGATTCTCTCAATCTGTTGTATCGTGCTGTGTAGTATCGTTATCGTTTATGTAATTATAATATATATGGAGTCGAGAGATTATAAGGGTATTAATAAAGAGAAACATAAGAGACACCCCTATTAATCCAGCAATCGCTTTACCGTTTCTATTACGTCTTTCAAACTTCCTGCTTCCTGGCCACCCGCCGTAGCCAATGTTTTCTGACCACCGCCGCCCCCTTTTATCAAGGGTGCAATACGATCTTTAATGATCTTACCCGCATCCAGGTTTTTTGCAGCCGCTACTGTATCGGCTATCCCAATCGCTACAAAGGGTTTGCCCCCGATATTAGCACACAGCACTACCAGGTAGTCGTTAAGATTGTTCTTCAGATCAAAGCAAAGCCTTTTCAAAGCATCCGGGTTATCCACTTCTATTATATCCCCGATAAACGTTGTACCATTTATAATTTCATCCTTTTGCAAAAGCTCATTTCTTAAAATTACCAGTTGACGTGCTTCCAGCTTTTCGATTTTCTTTTCAAGCAGAGTTTTATCGACGATCAATTTTTCAATAGCCTTTAATGGCTCCTTTGCTTTTAACAATTCACCCGCCAGCTTGAACTGGCTTACCTTATCCATTACGTATTGAATAGCTGATGGCCCTGTCAATGCTTCTATACGTCGTACACCTGCTGCTACAGCCGATTCGGAGGTAATGGTGAACAAACCTATCATACCAGTATGACCAACATGCGTACCCCCGCACAGCTCGATCGAATATTCGGGATCAATAATGACGACACGAACCGTATCTCCATATTTTTCTCCGAACAAGGCCATGGCCCCTAGTTTCAACGCTTCTTCCTTTGGCAATTCTTTTATTACCACAGGTATATTGGCCCTTATCTTTTCATTGACCAAGATTTCTACCTCGTGTATTTCTTCATCTGTAGGCTTAGAAAAATGGGAAAAATCGAATCTTAGCACATCAGCTGAAACAAAGGATCCCTTTTGTGCAACATGCTTGCCCAATACCTGCCGTAGTGCGGCATGCATTAAATGTGTGGCCGTGTGATTATAAGTAATGTTGAGCCTGGCTTCCCAATTAACAGAAGCGATTACCGGCAACGAAATTTCCTGTGGTAATTTATCAATAAAGTGAATGATAAGTTCGTTCTCTTTTTTGGTATCTGTAACAGCTATTTTTTCATCACCAAATCGTAAAAAACCGTTGTCACCCACCTGTCCCCCGCTTTCGCCATAGAAAGGAGTTGTTTCCAACACAAGCTGAAATTGCTCTTTCGCCTTTGATTTTACCTTACGATACTTTACCACCTTTGTTTCAACCAACAGGTCATTATACCCCACGAAAGAAGTTTTATCGACTTTGTTTACATCAACCCAATCTTCTGTATCGACGGATGTAGCAGCGCGGGAGCGTTCTTTTTGTTTTTGTAGTTCTTGATTATATCCTTCAATATCTACGGTCCAGCCCCTTTCCTTTGCCATTAATTGAGTAAGGTCAATTGGAAATCCAAAAGTATCGTTGAGTTCAAAAGCAAAATTACCGGTAACTATTTTTTGCTTTCTTTCTGCAACATGAGCGATTTGAAGATTAATATATCCTTGCATTGTGGCAGAATCATCGTCCCCATATCCAATAATCCCACCTCCAGCACTGCTAGCAGGCAACATTACATAATTTTCAAACCGAGCAATTCCTTTAGCTAACGTCCTTAAAAAAGCTTCTTCTTCTTCTTTTATCACCCTGGCAACAAACTCAGCCTGATTGTATAATTCCGGAAAAACATATTTGAACTGCAATGCTAACCCCAGAACCAACCCGTGCAATAAGGGTTGTTTGTAGTCAAGATAAGAATAGTAATAACGTACAGCACGGCGAAGAATTCTGCGGATGACATATCCAGCACCGGTATTAGCAGGTAATTGTCCATCAGCAATAGTAAAGCTTATTGCCCTGATATGATCGGCCAATACCCGAAATGCGATTGCGTGTTTACTGTCGCTATAATCATATTTTTTATTGGTTATCTTTTCCACTTCATGGATCGTCCCGGTAAACACGTCTGTATCATAGTTACTTTGTTTACCCTGTATCACCCGAACCAATCTTTCAAATCCCATCCCGGTATCTACATGCCTTGACGGCAATAACTGCAGGCTTCCATCTTTTAAGCGGTTAAATTGTATAAATACATTGTTCCATATTTCAATTACCTGGGGATGATCGTTGTTCACCAACGTCTTTCCATCGGTCTGTTTTCTTTCATCTTCGGTTCTGCAATCAACATGGATCTCCGTGCAGGGCCCGCAGGGACCTGTATCACCCATTTCCCAAAAATTGTCTTTTTTATTACCCAACAAGATCCTATCCGCGGCTATATACTTTTTCCATTCGCTATAGGCTTCGTCGTCTTTTGGTAATCCTTCGTTGTCATCTCCTTCGAAGATCGTGACATATAGCCTATCCTTATTAAGCTTATATACTTCTGTTAATAATTCCCAGCTCCATGCGATTGCTTCCTTTTTAAAATATTCTCCGAAACTCCAGTTGCCCAGCATTTCAAACATGGTGTGATGGTAGGTATCTACGCCTACTTCTTCCAGGTCATTATGCTTGCCGCTAACCCGCAAACATTTTTGTGTATCTGTCACCCGTGGGTGTATTGACTTCTTATTCCCCAAAAAATAATCCTTGAACTGGTTCATGCCTGCATTGGTAAACATCAGGGTAGGATCATTCTTGATTACAATAGGAGCAGAAGGCACTATTTCGTGGCTCTTCGAGCGAAAAAAATCCAAAAACTGTTTTCGTATTTCGTTTGAAGTCATTTTTTCTTTGATTTTGATCAAACACAAACTGTTTTCTCTGCGCATATCGTATCAACCGCTTTAAATTGGGTTGATTTTTGCTATTTAACGCCCTATATTTGTTCAGGTTAACTCTTCAACTAAAAAGCACACCGTTTTAATCTTAGCATATTTAAGGACTGGTGCGCAAAGGTAAAAGAATCAACCTTTATTTGTACGCTGCGAAAACCAGGATAATGGCTGGTTTACTATGAAAAAAATTAAATACTACTACAATACCAATACGCTGCGCTATGAAAAGCTGGAAGTACCTCTCCGGGTAAAACTTTTGCGCATCTTTGGTTTTATCGCCGCTGCACTCGTAACGGCTGCATTGATCTCCTACTTCGCATTTCAATTCATCGGCTCACCGAATGAAAAATTGTTACGCTTACAAAATGAGCGGCTCCGGGATCGGTATGCTGATCTTAGTGACAAGGCTAACTCTCTTGATCAACAAATGGCAGAATTGGAAAAAAGAGATAATAACGTATACCGTGCCATCTTTGAAGCGAACCCCATTCCAGATAGTGCAAGGGCCAGGGAAATAGAAAATGAAAAAGAGTTGGCCACTATTGAGGGCATGGCAAATAATCAACTGCTTTCCTCTATTACGCATACATTAGCCAGGTTGAGCAGCCGGGTGAAAGCGCAAAGCACATCGTATAAACAGATCGATAACCTGATCAAGAACAAAGAACAACTTTTATCGCACACCCCTGCGATACAACCGGTAAGCAACCAGGATCTCAAACGCATTGCTTCGGGTTTTGGGTACCGTATCGATCCGGTTTATAAAACCGTAAAGATGCATGCCGGTCTTGACTTTGCTGCACCGCAAGGCACACCGATATATGCTACGGCCAATGGAACAATAACAACAGCCGGCAACAAAGGGAATGGCTTTGGTAACCACGTTATCATCAACCATGGCTACGGTTACGAAACCGTTTATGGACACATGGTAAAGGTAAAATCAAACCCCGGACAAAAAGTAACAAGAGGCGAAGTAATAGGCTGGGTAGGGAGCACCGGTAAGTCTACAGGCCCACATTGTCATTACGAAGTGCATAAAAACGGAAATAAGATAGATCCTGTTTACTTCTTTTATAATGATCTTACTCCCGATCAATTTGACCGTTTACTTAAACAAGCAGCAGCTTCCAATCAAAGTCTTGATTAAAATAAATTGAGCTATACGGCGCTCTTTACGCCATCAATGTTTCTTTTCCTGCTGAAGGCTTAATGCCTGTCGCTGTTCCCCAATTTTTCCACAGTTGGTATAACCTTTGCAGTGCTGCATACAAGCTTTGTATCTTTGTTTGACTCGCCATGGACAAACCTTTTACACAAATCACTTTTGACTTTGGATCGGCCATAGAAGAAATAAAAACAATTTCTCCGGTGGAAGCAGCTGTTATTGAGCGGGCACAGGAGCGTCCGGAAGAAAAAATAGAAGTGGCGCCGATTATTACAAACAAAAAAAACGTTTCCACAAGAGGCCGTCGCTCATTAAAAGACATTGGTATCGGTACCGACCTTATTGAGATACCGGATGATGAGATTCTCTTCCGCAAACAGTATTATTCAATGCGCGAAGTGGCAGCGATGTTCAAAGAAAATCAATCGTTGATCCGGTACTGGGAAACTGAATTTGACATACTTCAGCCCCGAAAAAATCGAAAAGGCGATCGATTTTTCAGACCCGTCGATATAAAAAATCTTGTGCTGATCTACGATCTGCTGCGCCGTCGAAAGTTTACTATTGAGGGTGCCAAAGATTACCTGAAAAAAAATAAAAAGGCGGAAGAAAAATTTGCGATGATACAGTCTCTGGAAAAGATTAAAACGTTCCTGCTGGAACTAAAAGCAAGTATATAACCGGCCTCATCACTCCAAAATTTTATATTCTTTTGCAACTTTAACGATTACTTCTGCATCTTTCCCGGGTTACACAATATTTTTACCGCTATCATAATTTGAATGCATGAAGAAATTTGTCCTCCTGGCCGGCTCCTTTATTCTTGTAATCGTAACAACATTCGCCCAGGCTCAATACGAAGTTATAAAAGACCATAATGGCGAGAAGATACTGAAGGGCATAATTTCACGGGATATCCTCGCTAATGACAGTTCGTTTAAATGGTATAAACAAAACCTGAAATCATATCCGGCGGGGAAAGAGACGGCCAATAATTTTGGGAAGCATAAGGACAGTATCCAACTGGTTATCTTTCTTGGTACCTGGTGCGAAGATTCGCACGTCATTATTCCTAAATTATTTCCATTCCTGGATGCTGCAGGTTTTTCCAACGATCATATTACATTGATAGGTGTCGACCGAAATAAAAAAACGATCAGTCATCTTACCGATGCATTTGCAGTAAAGAACGTGCCTACGGTCATCGTTATGAAAGAAGGGAAAGAGCTTGGACGTGTAGTTGAATACGGCCGAAATGGAATGGTAGAAAATGAATTGACTGAGATCGTTGAAAAGAAATAAGTGAATCGATCACGGTTGAACAGCATTGTTAATCCGGACATCCGTACTAGCGCCGGCCAGTTCCACCTGTAGTTCCTCCATCCACTTTAATATATCAAAGTTCACCTGTTCTTTTACGGCATTAAATTCTACCGCTGTAATGGGGCCTGTAAAGTAATCGATAATAATGACAAAAGCGGATGATGTAATATCATTCAGCAATACCGTTGAGTTTTCAATTTCTTTCGCATCTACTATCCTCCTTATGCCTGTTAGCAACTGATCGAGGATAACAGAAGGGGTCGACAAGCCAACTTCCAGTCTCAACTCACCTTTACGCTGCGTACGTAAGGAAAGATTATCCAAAATACTATCCACCATTTGCTTATTCGGAACAGTAATAAATGTTTTTTGATCTGTCCGGATACGCGTACTTCTCAACCCGATTTTTTCAATGGTGCCTGTAAAAGTCTGGATCTTCACCACATCGCCCATGCTGAATGGCTTGTCAAAAAAAATAATGAATGAAGCAATCAGGTTCTCCAGGCTTTCCCGCAATGCTAATGCAATAGCCGCACCGACGAGACTAAGACCGGTAAGAAGGTTGGTGATTTTGTAGCCAAAAGTAAATTTGAGCACCATCAGCAGCCCCATTATACATATCAGCACCTTAAAAAAATCTTTAAAAAAAACAATCAACTGGTTATCGCTTGTATCCTGTTTGCGATCTGCCCGGATATGGAGGATAATAGCAATAAAGTCCATGATCCTGAGCAAAAGTTTTATAAAGGAAATGATCAGTACGAGAGAGGCAATTGTATGGAAAAGTTCTTTTAATGTTAGCCGGTAAATATCCACGTCTAACACAGTGGGAAACTTAAGTTTGTAAAGGGTAACGATAGAAACAAATATGGCAAGGAAATAGCCTAGAGGTTTTGAAACAAGATTAGTGAAAGACTTTTTGTCGACATCTTTCCATATCGTTTTTATAAAATAGAAAATAACTCCGGCGATATAATGAGCTACAAACTTCTTAACCAGAATGACAAACAATACAATTCCCGCGACAATAAGATAACTTCTTATTGTATTATCCAACCAAACTTCGTCAAGAAATCCATTCATGATGAAAAAGCAATTAAGCAGCTAAATTATCGAATCCGTATAGCATTCAGTTAGCGAAAGCTGTAAATTTCAATACGCCCTTTCTTTAATGAATACAGGCGTGAAGAGCTAAAGTTAAATGATTCACTCATGTACAACTCGTCCGGCATGTTCCACTCGTCTGTTCGGGACGTTCTGATATCGTAACGAAATAGTTTATTATTGGCGGAGCCAAACATGTATTTCCCGGCTACTTTAAAATTATGCCAGCCGCTGACTGGTATCTTATTTTTCAATGTGCCATAGTAGTCAAAAACAAACACGGCTTTTGCTGAATCATAGATATAAACAAACTGGTCCTGGTCAAATATCTTTTGTGGAGAAAGAGCTTCACCAAAAAGCTGGCGAAAATCGGGTGTTTCCTGTAACAGGTTGCCTTCTTCATCTATTTTTTTTAGCTTGTTCTCCACTTCGTCATAAAGCCAAATTTTGTTATCATAGGATTGCCCGATGGCCCGCACCTGCAGGATGTTCTGCTTTCTAAGGTCAATAGTGCCGCGAATATTTAATAAACGATCCAATATAACGATGGTGGCAAAGTCGCGGTAATACAAAAGTACTTTCAATGGGTTGGATACATCAATCAGGCTGGCCTGGCCGAATTTCTTTACATCATTAAAGACAGCTACGGAATCACCGTTCACATTTAACTTTTTTACCTGGTTGGTATTGCTCAGCAGGTAAATGTTATCAAGGTTATCTACGGTGAATGCAGCAATATCTGCGGTAATAACTCTCAGTAATTTAAAAGCGGTATCCGTTTGTGCATTTATAAGTCCGCAGGAGCAGATAAATAAAAATATGGCAGCCATTCTTTTCATTTAGTTGCGGATAATTTTATCGTCATTTCCTTTAAAAGATTTAAGCACAAGATCATTGCCCTCGAATACAGCGTAAGTATAATAACGTATCCAGTCACCCAGATTGATATACCTGCTATTATCCAGACGATAATCGATTGCCAAATGTCTATGACCAAACACAAAAAAATCAATATTTCTTTGATTTAATACCTCTTTACAGTATATGATAAGCCATTCCTTTTCCGCCCCGCGAAAAATTTCTTCCGACGAACCCGTCTGAGCCCTGCTTCTGCGACTAAGATAATTGGCAAGGCCCATGCCTATTACCGGCGGCAGTATGCCAAACATCCATTGACAAACAGGATTACGGAATATTTTTTTTAATCGTTTATACCCATGATCGCCGGGACCTAACCCGTCGCCATGCCCAATCAAAAACTTTTTGCCATTACGTTCGAATTCCCCCGGCTCGAAATAGACAGGGATGTTTAGTTCCTTTTGAAAATAATCGCGCATCCACATATCGTGGTTTCCGACAAAAAAATGCATGGGAATACCTGCATCTGAAAGTTCGGCAAGCTTTCCTAATAACCTGACATAACCTTTTGGCACCACCTGCTTGTATTCATACCAGAAATCGAACATGTCGCCTACCAAAAATATTTCAGCCGCATTTACTTTTATTTCATCGAGAAACTTTACAATGACCTTCTCTCTCTCCAAACTTGCAGCATGGTTAGGTGCGCCAAGATGAAAATCAGATAAGAAATAAATTTTTTTACCGGGAAGTAAATGCACAGAAGCTTATTATTTATTCTTCAAATAATCCATCATATCGCCAGAACCGATCTCGGGTTTTCCGCTAACCTCGCCGTTGTACCAATATATCCAGGCCGGAACAATTGCGTCATTAATATGTATATCCGCGACCTCGCGCCTGTACAAAGGCTGCTCATGAGGTTCAGCCAGCACACCTTCATAATCATCTAACTGGGCGACGGCCCACGAAAATTCGCTTTGATTTTTTATAAGATACAGCTCTCCCTGAATGAAACAGTCTTCCAATACCGGGATGGCGGCCGGATAGTCTCCGAGATCAAAAAGCTTTCCTTTTACTTTCGCTTCGCCAAAATAATTAAAATAGCGGCTGATATATTCATAGGCCGAACTTTGAAAACCGCTACGCAATGAACCGTACACAAATACATAATAGGAGACGTGGTTTGTCATGAGCTAAAGATAGGCTAAGAGTTTTAAAAGAGAAAGTGAGCATGGTGTACTACTTTAACCCCTAAATTGACTTTAAAAATGTGCAGGCAGGATTTAAAAAAGATTTCCTTTTTATTGTTCATTCTTCCCGTCATGATTCAACAAGGAAGAGGTAGACTTCTTTTGGGCCATGTACACCAACAACCAGCGTTTTTTCAATATCAGCCGTACGGCTAGGCCCTGTCGCAAAAGTGATAAGCGACGGCAGCCCTGCTTGATATTTATCTTTTACTAACTGCAACGCATCTTTTACATCGTATACCAATTGATGCGCATAGGCAATACAAAGATGAACAGGCGCATATACGCTGGTATTCCTTCCGCTTTTCTGGCCTGCACTCATTACGATGGTTCCTGTTCTTGCGACCAGGCATTCGCAACCGGTGATGGCAACATCGCAATCAGCGAGGTCCGTTGTAACAATGCGTTCAATAAATTCTGCACCAGCATCCTTTATCAAACTTTCTTCGAGGCAAAATACTTTTTGCCAATCCATTTTCTTTATTAAACTGCTCAATTGAACTGCCAGTTCCTGTTGATTGATGCAGTACACAAACCTTCCCTGCAGTTTTGTAAATTGCTCCGCAAATTCTACTTCCTTTTCCTGCCGTGACGGTTGGAATACGGATTCACTACCTTCACTTTTTGGAAAAGGAAGAGGCGTTGATTGACTCAACGCCTTCCTGATCTTCTTAAGTATATTTTCTTTGGAGGGAGAAATATTCATGGTTAAAAACTCTAAACTTAGGAGGGCAATGCCTTTTTGGTAACATCGCTATCATAGGGCGGTACGCCAGCAGATATTTCACCTGTCTCGGCAGGCACCACTTCATCTCCATCCACTAACGTTTTTTTCTCTTCGTAAGGACGTTTGCCGATCAACGTTTCCACATCACTCTGGAATAAAACCTCTTTATCCAGTAAAGCTTCCGCAAGTTTTATTACCTGCTCTCGTTTTTCTTCCAGCAATTTCTTTGTTCTTATGTAGGATGTTTCAATCAGCTTCCGCACCTCTTCATCTATCAACTTCGATGTTTCTTCTGAATAAGGTTTAGTAAACGTGGTTTCCTGCTGGGGGTCATAAAAGCTTACATTCCCAACCTTTTCATTCATACCATATACAGTAACCATTGCATACGCGATGCGGGTGATTTGTTGCAGATCATTTTGCGCACCCGTAGAAATTTTACCAAAAAATATATCTTCGCTGGCCCTTCCGCCCAATGTCATAGCTATCTGGTCATTTAACTGGTCCGTATTATAGAGATATTGTTCTTTTGGCGTGTATTGCGCATAACCCAATGCTGCCGTACCTCTGGGTACGATCGTCACCTTTAATAACGGATAAGCATGCTCAAGGTACCATCCGCAAATCGCATGACCCGCTTCGTGGTAAGCAATAATCCTTTTCTCGTCCGGGGATATTATTTTGTTCTTCTTTTCCAATCCACCTATCACTCTATCTACAGCATCCTGAAAGTCCTGCATATCTACGGCTTCTTTACCTTTCCTGGCAGCTATCAATGCCGCTTCGTTACATACGTTGGCAATATCAGCACCGGCAAAACCAGGCGTTTGCTCGGCCAGTTTATGAACATCTAATTTTTCCGATATTTTGATAGGCTTCAGATGTACTTTAAATATCGCTTCACGGCCTCTCACATCAGGTTTGTCAATAGAAATCTGCCGGTCGAAACGACCCGGGCGAAGTAAGGCAGTATCCAATACATCCGGACGGTTGGTAGCAGCCAGAACAATAATACCTGCATCCGTTCCAAAACCATCCATTTCAACCAGCAATTGATTCAGCGTACTTTCTCTTTCGTCGTTGCTCATCATTGCATTCTTTCCTCTTGCACGGCCAATGGCATCAATCTCATCAATAAAAATGATACAGGGGGCTTTTTCTCTTGCCTGCTTGAACAAATCTCTTACACGACTGGCACCTACACCCACAAACATTTCGACGAAATCAGATCCGCTTAAGCTAAAGAACGGCACTTGCGCTTCTCCCGCCATTGCTTTTGCAAGCAATGTTTTACCAGTTCCGGGAGGACCGACGAGTAATGCACCTTTTGGGATCTTACCCCCCAGCGCTGTATATTTTTTGGGGCTTTTTAGGAAATCGACGATTTCCATTACTTCCACTTTCGCTTCATCGAGGCCTGCAACGTCCGCAAAGGTTATATTCACTTTTGTTCCTTTATCGAAAAGCGTTGCCTTTGACTTACCGATATTAAATATTCCTCCCGGCCCAGCGCCGCCACCGGCTCCGCCGCCCATTTTCCGCATCAGTAATATCCACAAGCCAACAAAAAGCAAGATGGGCAGCAAGAAAGAAATAGACTTGCTAAACCAGTCGCTCTCGGTATCAACGGTGCCCACATCCTTTATTTCGGGATTGTCAGCGTAGAACTTTCGCATGTCGTCCTTGAATGAATCGCCTGAAACAATCTTGAAATTCATGTGAGGACCATCAGCATTTGTTTTACCGCTTATTCCTTTCTCGAGTTTGTCCGTATATTTTGGCAAGGAACTTTTTTTCAGATAAATCTTGACAAGATTGCGATTGGATATAACAACATATTTTTCAACATCACCGGTTTTTAATATCTGTTGAAAATAATCCTGGTCAACTGGGGCAGTATTTGGAGAAAACGGGCCAAATAATTGAAAGCCGATGAGGACGGCAAAAATGATAGCATAAATCCAGTAAATGCTGAATTTGGGACCTTTTCGCGGTGCCTGGTTAGGATCTTCCCCAACCGGACGATTATTACCAAAACGTGGGGTGCTGCTTTTTTCTTTTTTATTATAGGATGGTTCCTGCGACATATTATTACTGTATTCCTGCTAATTAATAATTTTTGATAGAAAAGGTTCGATATGTATAACATTTAACATTAATCATGCTTTTCAGCAACAGCATCGCTCCACATCTCTTCAAGTTTGTAGAATTTTCTGTTCTCAGTGAGCATCACATGAACAACTACATTCACATAATCGACCAATACCCACTGCAGCGATTGAAATCCCTCGTGATGATATGGCTCTTCATCACAATGCTCTTTCACCCTTACCTCTATGTTTTCGGCAATTGCTTTGATCTGGGGCTGATTTCCAGCTTCACAAATAATGAAAAAATCCGCGACGGCCTCATTAATCTTGCGGAGATCGAGAGAAATGATATTTTCGCCCTTCTTTTCCTGGATAGCTGCAATAATGGTCTTGATGATCTTTGAACGATGAGTTAACCGGTTTGCACTTTTTACTTTACGTGTAGATAGTACTGCAAGTTGTTCCAAAAATGAAAAAATTTTTAATTTATAGTTTCATGTTCCAGCCGGGTATAAGTTTAAAACGATCTCACGATCTAAATTATTAACCCTGAATCCAAAACATATTTACTTTGCTCAAAAATAGCAATTAATTGTCAGAACCTTTCTTATACAATCCAATCGGGACTCCTTTTATTGAGCTGCTCTCGATTGACAGTACCAACAATTATGCCTTGACGCAGTTACATGCTGGTTTGACACAGCACGGTACAGCATTTTTTGCCTATGAACAGGAAGCGGGCAAGGGTCAAAGGGGAAAAACATGGACAAGCTCAAAAAACGACGGCCTCATCCTAAGTGTAGTTATTGGCCCATCGCCCCTCCAGGTAACGCAACAATTTCAATTAAGTGCCTGTATAGCTATTTCGGTGGCAGGATTTTTCAGCCGGTATGCGGGAAGTGCAACACGAATCAAATGGCCCAATGATCTGTATTGGTACGACAGAAAGGCAGGAGGAATATTAATTGAAAATATCATCGGCCGAAGGCCAATTCCTGCAGATGTGAAATCGCCAGTAAAGAGTCAACAGCCAATAACAAACGATCAGCAAGCAGCAAGTTGGTTATGGGCCGTAGCTGGCATTGGCATCAATATCAATCAAACCGCATTTCCTTCGGAATTAGCGAACCCCGTTTCATTAAAACAAATAACAGGTATTGAGTTTCCCGCCGTTGAGCTGGCAAAAGAGCTTTGCTTTATCATAGACGGCAACTTCAAAGAACTGGTTGTAAACGGCTTCGAGGGAATTTATGCTTCCTATTTATCATTGTTATATAAAAAGAATGAACCCGTCAAATTGAAGAAAGACAACCGGGTGTTCGAAGCGATCATCCGATCGGTATCACCAACCGGGGAATTGATCGTGCAACATGCCGTAGAAGAAACCTTTGGTTTTGGTAAGATAGAATGGGTAATACCAGCAAGCAAGCCATAAAATAATGTAATTTAAAAGGCAACTTTTTCTTTTCTTTTTGCGATTAAACATTAAACCAACCGGAATTTTGCTGTCAGAGCAGGAATTGGAAATGCATATAAGGGGATGCACCCTCAATAAAAGGGAGAGCCAAAAAAAAATTTATAGCTCTTTCTACGGTTATGCCATGTCTATCTGCCACCGCTATACCAACCACGAAGAAGACGCCACTGAGATCCTGAATGACGGATTTTTAAAGGTATTTGTTGAAATGTACCGCTTCAAGCCGGCGTATACTGATACCGTTAGCTCCTTCAAGGGATGGCTTAGAAAGATCATGATCTATACAGCCATCGACCATTTTCGCAAAAATCATAAGCATAGTTTAACCAGGGAGCTAAATGAGACCTACATGCATCTGCCTACCCCGGAAGAAGACTCGCTTTCAAAGATCTCTTACGAAGAAATCATAGGTGCTATAAAATTTCTAACCCCGGGATACCGGACAGTTCTCAATCTTTTTATTATTGAGGGGTTTAGTCATGAGGAAATATCTAATGAGCTCGGAATCTCTATCGGCACGTCTAAATCAAATCTTGCAAAAGCGAGAAAACAACTGCAAAAAATATTGTTTCAACAAAATGAAATAGCAAGGAAAAATGTGGTCTGACGAGATAAATAAAAAACTTGAAGATGCTGAAAGAAGCAATCGTCCAGCTTACAACGATAAAGCCTGGGAAAATATGGAATTGCTTCTTGACAAGCATCTTCCTTTGAAAAAAAAGAGAAGAAGATTTATTTTTTTACTGTTCTCAGTGGTTCTCGGTGGCGCAGCAAGTTTCTTTATTTTGCAAAATAACAATAAGCAAAGCCAGCTACTCATCGAAGAAAGAAATCTGCCGATAAAAACATCCGCAAGACCAGCTGGTAGCCCCGCCAATATAACCACTGATGACTTGCGTGGAAACAACAGCGCTAATTCGGAAGATTCAAAAAATGAAACAGGTCAACCCGGGCAGAAAAAAATAATAACTGAAGAACACATATTCCCCAATCTGAAGGCTAATAAAACTCGCGGCCAGAATTATAAGGTTGCCAAAAGTTCAAAGACAGCAACTATACACAAATCGGGTTGGTTACAACCGAACCGTGGAAGAAAATGGGTTAACAACGAGCGACAACTTAACAAGAATATTGTTTCGCGTAACCAGGTGAGATCAGGTCAACCAATGGTAATTGATAATAGCACAAGCAATAAAATTGCAGATGCCGACATTTATAATACTACCACCGTTCAACAAGCAATTCCTCATACAAATATTCACAAAACACAAGAAAACACGATACTGGCCGCAACTTCCGAAAAAATTAAAAAGCAAAAAATAAAATCGCCTTCAGGTAACAGACTTGGCTTAACCTTTTCGTTGGGTCCTGATGTCAGCAGCGTTGGGGTTGACGACCTTGGCTCAGTACAATTACAATGCGGAATAGGACTTAACTATGCCTTGTCCGACAGGATAAGTATCAGAACAGGTTTTTTTGCAGGCCCTAAAAAATATACGGCCGATTCCGCAGACTACCATCTTCACTATTCAATTGCCAACCTGCAAAAAGTAGATGCAGATTGCTATGTGTATGAAATACCGCTAACAGTGGTCTACAATTTTCCCACTACAAAAAAACACAATTGGTATGTTTCCGGCGGAGTGTCGTCGTATCTTATGAAAAAAGAAACATACGACTACTATTATAAAAATTCATGGAGCCAACCTCAATCATATAGCCGCACCTATAAAAACGAAAGCTCACACTTATTTTCCGTCATTAATCTTTCAGGAGGTTACCGGTATCATGCCACGGATCGTCTTTCCATTATGGCGGAGCCATATATAAAAATTCCGACAAGCGGTATTGGTATAGGAAGAGTAAATCTGAATGGTGCTGGCTTTTTGTTTACAATTGGATTCAAACCATTCCAAAAAGAGAAATAAATTTCCTGGTCATCTTTTCAGAGGCAACTTTATTTGCAGCGGTTTCGATTTTATAGAAACACATTCTATAACTAAATCACATCGATCAGCAAAAAAACAATCCCAATGAAAAAGATAATACTCCCTGGTTTTTCCGCGGCCCTCGCGTTAGGTGTTTTAATTATCTCATGCAGCAAGAGTGATGGGGATAGTACTACTCCACCACCGCCGCCACCTGCAGCTTGCAGCGGCACACCAGGCCCTTTATTTTCCGCGGTAAAAGGCCTGATGCAAGCCAATTGCCAAAGTTGTCATAATAGCAGTAACATGAACGGAGGTAAAGACTGGACAGTGGACTGCAATATTGTAAGCAATAAGGACAGAATAAAAGCAAGAGCGGTTGACGAGGGTACTATGCCCCCGACAGGTCCTTTACCACAAAGTGAAAAAGATAAAATCACGGCGTGGATCAATGCAGGAGGAAGAATTACAGATTAACAATCCGGCCATCAATGTCCCATAAACAAAGGGTTCTTGTAAAAACAGGAACCCTTTTTTAAACCAACTGTTCACGCTGTGAAGCTATTTTCTGTTTTTCTTTTTCCAAAGCAGATCGAAATCTCTTGATACAGTGAAGCCCCACCGATACTGCCCTTTCCCCCACGATGTAACGGTGCGGGGTATAAAACGATTCTCCAGTATTTCAGTAGCATTTGTAAAATTCAAATGAAAGACATGACCTTCGGTCAGCAGCTCTATACCTACACCAACGGCATCGTAAAATCGTATACCCTGTACTTTAAAAAAATCGATATTACTTTGACTGCGGAAAGTATGAAAGTAATCAACGAGTATACTAAATTTCCCTTTTACCGGAAGACGGAATGCACCACCTAAAGCAAACAAGGTGTTATCATCGCCGTTTATTACATAGTTCGTATTAACCAAAGTTGGGCTAACCTGCAAACTTATATTTCCAAATTTTCTTGCGATTAAAAGTTGTACCACCTGGCTCAACCGGTCAGAAAAATTGTTAAATGAATTTTCGCGGTCAGCAAGGGTGTCGGCTTCCACAGCCGAAGCAACTGTGTTGGCAAATAAGGTAACCGACAACGGATGCTTTGCATCATTTGCCTGCTGCATAAGGCGGTATTTTATTCCTAACTCATAAAGCTGGCGCAACACACCTGCACCTCTTGATCTCGCGGCGATAAGGTTTATACGTTTGCTTAAGCCGTACTGAAAACCTATCCGTACATCTGTGGCATTATCGAGGCCGAAAAAATTTTTTATCCCGCCATTGTCTCCTGCAATGTCCCCAAAGTTGTGTGTAACCTTGAATTCGAGAATGCCCTTTGGATGCAGTTCTACTGTATTTGCATTGATGAGCCGGGGTGCAGAAAAGATCCAAATATAATCTGGTTCAGGTTTCCTTTGTTCCCTTAAAGTGGTATCCTGCGATGCCGCGTGTAAGCTTAGTAACAAAAAGAATGATCCGGCAACTTTTTTATACATACAGTTTTTGTTTTCCGACTAAACGGTAAAACAAAAATTGAGGTTGCCTCTTTATACTAAGCCAGTTCTTTCATGGCCGCAATAATTTCTTCTACATGAGCTTTGTTTTTCGGCTTAAAAAAGATCTTTCGGATGACTCCTTTTTCTATAATAAAGGTCGTGCGAAGTACACCCATGTAGTGCCTTCCAAATAATTTTTTTTGATCCCATACACCATATTTTTCAAGTATATCATGGGCGGTATCAGCTATAAGCGAAAACGGAAGTTTATATTTTACTTCAAACTTTTTTTGTGTTTGTTCACTATCAGGGCTCACACCTACCACTTCAAATCCGTTTTTCTTTAGCAAGCCATAGTTATCACGCAGGTTACACGATTCGATAGTACAGGTGGGTGATCCGGCCTCTGAATAAAAATAAAGAACCAGTTTTTTGTTTTTATAATCAGTTAAAGAAACCTTTATCCCATCCTGGTTTTTGCCGGAAAATACAGGTGCTTTATCGCCCTCACGTAATGTAATCATAAGAATCAAATTAATCGGTTTGCAATCTCATTAAAAATTTTACTTTTTCTTTGCTTTGGTTGTCGTCGTCTTTTTCTTTTTACTGCTTGCCTTCCTCACGACTTTCTTCTTTGGCGGCGGCGTGTAAGGATGCCTTTTAAACCACCATGTCCTGGTAGTTATATTTCCTGACAGATCTTCCACCATTATCTTCAATTGATGTATGCCATACGGACAGCGTTCATCAAAATTATAGATATGGGATCTTCCTTTGTCATTTGTGAATCGCAACCATTCACCATCCAACTCGGCACGAAAATTTCCTACCGCAAAATTATCTTTTGGTTGAAAAACAATTCTTTTTGCCGCACTAAGATTTACCGTATCGCCACGTCCTAATTCATTAATAGTTGGCGGTTCCAGGTCAAGGAAGGCCTGGAAGCTTCCGAAGTCTCCAAACTCTGCTACTACGAAGCCAGTCTCCACTTTCGCTTTTCGGAATGTTTTTTTATTCCGATGTTCCCTCTGCATTATTATTTTATCATACCATTTACCCGGCAGTTCTTCGGTAGGCTTTACCCTGATTTTAAAAGAACCATGTACAGGTATTGATGGATCGTTGAACGAATGAACAGCCGAAATTGAACCGGAACTTTGCTTATTAATAGTATAATATAAAGCCGGTACCGTATCATATAAACAGGTGTCCGGTATATAAATTTCAAAGCCCGGCTTTTCTAAAACATTTACAACATTGGGAGAAAAGTGCTCGTGTACGGGATGGGCCGTTGATCCCGGGAGAATGCTATCGTATTGGATAGAAAAATTTAAGGACGACATATTGCCATAGGCATCTTTTATTTCAATTCTTATGGTATGAGCATTGGTATCGTTTAAATAAATTGTACCATCACCATTGTGTTGGCTATAAACAGGCCCATGATCGCCGGGTAACTGCGCTACGTGCTGCAAATAAGGTCCGCCGTTGTGTTTATACCTGAAATCAATATGCGCATTCATATATCCCGTTTCATCATAATCGATACTGTCAATTTCAAAACCTGCAACAGCTTTACCATCCACAAATAATTGGGCGGAGTAAATACCGTCCTGGTTATTGGATCCGCTGATCCTGTCATAAGCCTGTATCGCAAAACTAATTTTCTTCAGGCCTGTTTTTAATACCGGCGCTTTGGCAAGTGAATAAGTATTACCGCTCTTTTTCAACGAAAAAAACCCAGGCGTTTGCTCATAAACACTGAAACTTCGATCGTACATCGCCAGTTTCACCAACGTCGGCGGCACATTGTCCTGTAAAGGCATACCAAACAACAAAGGATTAAGGCATTTATCGGTTTTTGTATCCCTGATCTCAAAATGAACGTGCGGGCCCTGTGAGCCACCAGTAGTGCCGCTATATGCGATAAAGCTTCCTTTGCTTACCTGGAATTGCTGTGGCGTAAAGTTTAATTCAATAGCCCATGTTTGTTGCTTGTACTGTTGCTCTTCGACATACTTTTCCAGCGCAGAATTAAAATCATTCAGATGCGCATACAGAGTGGTCAGTCCATTGGGATGATTGATATAAATGGCGCGGCCAAAACCAAAAGGTTCGATCCTGATCTTAGCAATGTATCCACCCGCAGCTGCATACACCAATTGATTTACTTTTTGTGCAGTGCGAATATCAAGGCCCATATGCCAGTGGTTGTTTCTTAACTCACCAAGATTAGCAACTATTTCGGGCCTGAGATCAAGCGGCCAGCGGAAATAACCTTTGGGATAATGAGAGGTTTGGGAAGAAACAGAATCCGAAATTAATAAAGCAAAAACGATCAATGCTATAATTCGACACATTTACAAATGTACTAATAGCTGTTTTGCGAAATGCAAAAGTTGCTTTGTAATTGCATTTAATGTATTTGCCGTTTCATTAACAATATTTAAATCAAAATCATCAACCTTAGGTCCATGATTGTTGTTTTAATGAGTGTTATTCGGATTTCTGGCACGAATTTTTAGTAATACAAGAAATATTGGTTTACCCCTAAATAGAAGAGATGAGACGGATTATTTACACATTATTGTTCAGCATGATCATAATCGCGGGATTATTTATCGGGATGGTA
>WUUC01092706.1_pt1 | contig 38884 bp, 28 predicted proteins | sample 6278441 | NCBI WGS metagenome assembly WUUC01 (sample SAMN13675441, study PRJNA597444) | soil metagenome | isolation source: soil | place: USA: Washington | collected 2017-10
AGACGCTCGATGTAACGGGGATGTATATCTCGCCCAACGGCGAAAAGATTGTGGCGAGCGTTTACAACTCCACTGAGAAGTCAACAGAGGTAGTGTTCTGGGACGGCCGGACGGGCAAGCGACTGTCTGCTGTCCCGGTGGCCGGGCTGATAACCGATCTGTCCTTCTCCCGCGACGGACGGCGGCTGGCGGCCATCGCCATCTCGGAGGAGCCGCCGAAGCTGTTCGTCTGGGACTTGAACGGCCCGCAGCCGCGGCGACTGGAGACCGCCTGCGGCGAGCGTGCCGCCGCCTTTCACGTGGCGCTAGACAGTGATGGCACCCACCTCCTGATCGGCAAGGGGCGAAGAATTCAACGGCGGTTGAATCTCACCGTCTGCGAGCTCGCCACCGGGCGGGAGGAGGCCATGCCGGAGCCCCAAAGAGTCTTCGGCCTGGCCTTCACGCCGGATGACGAGCCCGCCGTCTACGTCAGGACGGCGGAGCCCGGGGCAAATGAGGCCGCTTCGGCGGTCTACTTTCCGCGGTCGGGCCGAACAGTCGCGCTCAAGTCGCCGGGCGTCCCCCCCCACGCCACTTTAGCGGGGATAGGCGACGATGGCTCCATCATCATCCCCGGAGACTCCAAGGAGCCGGGCCAAGGGCGCGTTTACGCCCAAGGCACGGACGGGGAGGTGCGTTTATTCACGGGCTTCCGCGGGATAGTCTTCTCGGCGACCCTGGTGGCCGGGCGGGCGCGCGTCGTCACGCTGACCGGGCGCGGGGCGCGCGTCGCCGACGCGGTCAACTCCCCGGACTTCGCCGCCCTGCGCTCGCACACGCGCCGGCTCGACATCGTCGCCTTCTCGCCTGACGGCCGCACGGCCTTGACCGTCGGCGACGACGGGAAGGCGCGACTCTGGGACGCGCAGACGGGTCACCCGCGCCATACGCTCGCCATGACCGACGAGTCTCCTGCCGAGGGGCCGCCGCCGCGCTACCGGCATCAGAAGCTCGCGGCCTTCCGGGCCGACGGCGCGCGCCTCGTCACCTCCAACGAAAAGGGAGAAATCCACGTATGGGACGTGGGGACGGGCCGCCCCGTCTGCTCCGCGCCGACGCCGGGACTTAGGACATGGATTCAAGCCTCGCCCTCTCATTCCTCGCCGGCGGCGATTACGTGCTGGGCGCTTATTCTCCGACCGGCCCCGCGGAGAGCTTCATAAATTTTCTGGACGCCCGGACGTGTGAACTCATCAGGACGCACCGCCTCGGCGCGCGCGGCTTCCTCTCATTCTCGTGGGACGGCACGGCGATGCTCACTTGGCCCCACGCAGACGAAGGCCCGCTGAGCAAGAAAGGCTTTGAGTTGTGGAGATTGAGCGGGAAGGACGTCAGGAGCGGGTCGCCGATCCAGTTGTCTTCTCCCGGTCTGACCAAGCCGCCCGGCAGCCGCGTCCTCAGTTCCACACGTAATGAGACGCGGACGCTGTTTGAGACGGACGACGGCGGCTTGGGGGTTTGGGGGCAGGACGGCGACTCGCTCGTGCTCCTGGAAGCGAGCCGAAACCGAGGCAGGCAAGGGATTCGCTCCTACGTCTTCTCTGCCAACGGCACGCGCGTGGCTACACTCTCGGGGAGGCAGGTGCGCGTGTGGGACGCGCGCTCAGGCAAATTTCTCGTGACGTTCGAGTGTGACGCGGATCCGAATTCGCATGAACCCGTGTCATTATCCCCGGACGGCTCCAAACTAATAGTCGCCAGCAGAGACCACGCGGCCAGAATCTACCCCACTACGCCCGAAGGCTTTCTCGGGGTCGCCAGACGTTTGTTAGGCAGGTAGGGCTGCCGCGGGCGCGCGAGGGAATATTAATGGCAGTTACAACGGCATTGAGTGCACGCATCATTTATCTGGAAACTGCACATGGTTCTAACACTAACTACTAAAGCAGAAAAGGACATTAACGTAAACAGTTGCGGAAACCGCAACTGTTTACGTTAATGCACACCGCTGAGACTTTAACCGTTTATTGGCAGGGACTAAGCTAAAAAGTGGCAGGACTGGATCTGAAATGCTCAGGAAAATTGATGCAGCTCTTGAATCGTCTCAACGTAATTACTGGCAGAAAGTACAGAATTAAACCAATTACTGGCAGTGAGTATACAGACCGCTTAGGCCACTAAGAGTGGGCCCAGCGTTGTATACCTCGGTTTAGTAATGTCAGCACGCCACGACTCATTCAGCAAAATATGCTAACTTCCGCTCATAACTGCCGCACGCTTCAACAGCCGCGACCCTCACTTCTTCCGAGCTATCTTCAGCAGCTAGTCGTACCAGTTCGCGGAGCACCTGATCACCTTTGGCATAATATCCGACGACAAGCGCCGCCTTCCGCCGTACAAATTCATCTTTATGTGAGAGGGCATGTAGTAACCCCTCCGCTAATCCTAAATCTTCAATCTCGCTGAGCACCACGGCCGCGCTCTCACGCACGAAGCGATATTTATCCATTAGTAATGAGAGTAGAGCGGGCACGGCTCGCTTGTCGCCAAGATGACCCAGCGCTTTAACCGCATTATAACGCACTTCATAGTCTGTATCTCCCAGCAGCGGGAGCAGAGCGGGAACGGCTCGCTTGTCGCCGAGGTGACCCAATGCTATGGCTGCGCGCCCACGTGCGTCCGCAGGACGAAGCCAGCTCGCACCACGCCAAGGTACATCGTAGGCGGCATCTTCCAGCAATCGGACTAGCACGGGCACAGCTCGCTTATCGCCGAGATGACCTAGCGCCTCAGCCGCATATCTGTACATGAAACTGAACATACTCTTCAGCAGCATGTTGAGTAGCACGGGCACAGCAAGCTTGCCGCCGATTTGACCGAACACTCTAAATACCTCGCTACCTACTAAGCCGAATTCATTCTTCGTCAGCACGTCGAGCAGCGCATCTACGGCGCGCTCGTCGCCTAGCCGACCGAGTGCCACGGCTGCTTTCTGACGGACGTCGTCGTCTGTATCTTTCAGCAATGCGAGCAGTGCAGGCGCAACGCATTCGTCGCTGAGTTCACCGAGTATCTCAGCCGCACGTCCACGGACGATGGTGTCAGCATCCTTTAGCAGTGGGAGTAATGCGTTAACTACGCGGTCGCCGCCGATCCGGCCAAGCGCTTCAACGGTGCCCCGCCCCGCCAAGGTGTCTGTATCCTTCAGCAGCACATCGAGCAGTGCGTCCACGGCGCGCTCGCCGCCGATCTCCCCGAGCGCTTCGGTCGCGCGCTCACGCACACTGATGTCATCACTCCGAAGTAAGGCAGCAAGGCGCTCAACAATGAATTTTACGGATTGCGTTCTGCCTTCAGCGAAGTTGCGGAGAAGGATTTTCGTATAAATCGTTTCTTCGAAGTTGGGTTCGTGAACAAATTCAAGCAGACGATTCACGAGGCAGGTCAGCAATTTCCGTTGGGGGCTCAGGACGTACGCCAGTCCGCGAGCGCGGAGGCGGAGGCTAGTTAAGGTTAGTGATTCGGGCAGTTGCTCAAGGGCGGCGTAGAGCTTCTCGGGTTGGCGCGCCAAACCGAGCGTCATTGGCAAAACTTCCATTCCGGCCAGCGTCTGGTTGAAGTAAGCGCGGCAGAAGATCTCTTCACAAGTGTCGCGCTTGGCAAGTTCGACTGCAGCTAAGTACTCCTGAATCGTCAGGTGCGTGAAGGCATACACATCCGTGCCGACCTCGCGTAGCAGGGGCGTGCCTTCACGTCATCGGCTAGATCATAATAGTTGTATGCTGGACGACCCGTTCCCTCCCAGAACTGTCGGGCCTTGTCCAGAATCACGTCACCAGTGAAAACCAGACGAGCCGCCTCGCGCCCCTTTGCTTCACCACGTAGGTCATCAACCAGCAGACGTTCGAAGGCAAGGTACTTGAGGAAGCCCAGCTTGAGCTTGCCGCCCCGATCAGAGATGCGAAAGTCGCGGTATACAGTCAGCTTCTCTCGGTCAAGCTGCATAGCGAGTTGCAAGACAATCTGCCGGTAGAGTTCGAGCCTGTCCTCGACGATTCGCCGTTCGCGGTGGTAAAGCTGCGCGATCAGCACTAGCAGGAATGGCACACGCAATAGCTCGCGCAACGGGCGGCGCTGCCAGAGCGTTCGCAGGAGTCGCTGTGCTTCGGGTTCTCCGTTGTAATAATGCGCGAAGAATTCTTCAATCTGGCGCTGGTTGAGCGTGGCAATCTCCATCTCCTTCAGTCCTTCCAGCCGAGCTGGAAGCGCGTAAGGCCGCGTGGAGATGACTAGCGTATTGTCGCGGTGCGCGCGGCGGACGAATTTGACCACTGACTCGCGTAGCCGCGGAAAGAAGTCCGTCCCGCTCACCTCATCCAATCCATCCAGGAAAATCGCAGCCTCACCCGCAGCGAGCTGTGATATAAAGGACTCTTTGAGTCGCTCGCGCTCCGCTCCTCGCAGATCAAGTGTACCGGCGATGCCCTCTTCAAACAGCAGTTCAGCAAGATCGTACTGCGCCCGCGTGAAGTCGTCAGCCGTTATGGCTTTGAGTTCGAGAAAGACTGGTAGGCGCTCGCTGGCTTCGTACGTTCGCCACGCGAGATAACGGAGCAGAGTGGTCTTTCCAGAGCCTGGCGCGCCCGTAACAACCGCTCTCGTGCCTGCACGCAGCAATCCGTCGGGCTTCAGCGTGCGCTTACCCGACCCGCTCTCGTCTCCGGTGATGAACGCCCCGCGCTCGTCCTCACTGCGCGCGAAGGCGCTCCGGCGCCGCCGCATCTCGGCATCCATCAGGCCAAGGAACTCGGTATGCTGTGTAGGTCGCTGGTACTCCTCGACGATGCTTAGTTCGACGAAAATCTTTTCGAGCGTCCTCGGCACCTCTTCGCCGAAGAGATAGACCGTGCTCACACGACTGACAAGTCTTGCAAGATACTCTTGCATCAGTTCATCTGTACTGCGACACGACGCGTCATGCCGCTCCCGACTCGCGGGAGACTGCCCCGTTCCCACATGTGATAGAGATGACTGATGTAGCGGATATTGATGGCGAATGAGTTGCGTTAAGTGACTACGAACGAGCCGCTCGAATTGAGACCTGCCTTTGTACTCCCACCACAGCCCTTCTTTAGGGAAGCGCTGCTTGAAGTCCAACACACGCCCCCACTGGTCTATTTCATCCGTCGATTTCGGTGTGTACGCCTTCTGATTGAAATAGAACATGATTTGTGGCCTGCGGTTCTGCTGCCAAGCTTGATAGGCCCTGAGGATTTCATGCTCTGTCCCTGATTGTGCGCCTTTCGTCGGTGTGCCAAAGCGCTTCCAGAAGAGACCGATGAGAATGTCGCAATCTTCTATCTTCAGCACGGGGTCAATTAAGCCCTGCGGCCCATCGGGGTGGAAGCCGGGGTAAGCGTCCGTCTCCCAGCGCAGCAGTTCAAGCAGGAGGTTGCGTTCGGCGGCGATGCCCCGATTAAGCTCGTCGATGACGGCAGGTAGTGTGTCGCGCTCCGCTTGCACGTCACTAGGCGACGCCACCACAATTCGCAATATCCGTTTCTGCTCCACCGCTATTGAACCGCCGCTATGTGCCCAACTCTCGATACACTTTCAAGCCGAGGGCAGCTAAACAATGTGGGACGAAGAGTTATTATTAACCGCGATTTTTATCGCTTCCGTTGCTGGACGTCGCCGCGTCAGAGGTAAGCGCAGCTATAATGTCACAGACAGTTTAATAAATTTTTACATGGAGTCCTCATCGAGGAGTCTATCCTCGGCCTTTAACCTCGCCATTGATCAGCATAAGATATATATCAAGCAAACTCAGAATCGGACTCCAAGCACAATTAGACTCATGGAAACTAGTAAAGACGTCACCATTGTGATCCCTAACCTTAATGAGCGGATCGAAAATATAGAACAAACTATTCTGTCGACACTGCACTTATTTAAACGTGGGGTTTTGAAAGGCGAAGTGATTTTGATTGATGGGGGCTCCGAAATACCATCCGTCTCGGAATTAATAGAAATATCGAGGCGGATTAACAGGAGGGTAGGAAATTTAATAAAAGTAGTGCTTTCATTTCCGCCAATGCGCCCGAATAAGAATCTAGGAATTTTGAACGCGACTAAAAGAGCGAACGGCAATTACACTATTATCATAGACGCTGATCTAAAGAACATCTCTGTCGATCTCACCGCTCAAATTATTAATCCTCTCATATATGAGAGCCATGATGTTGTAATACCTAATCATGACTTTTCATTAGGACGGGATAATAGGCTCGTAGGGGCTCCAATATTAAGAGTGTTTTTCCCCGAGATTTACTCTTTAGTAAAAATGCCTTTTCCCGGCATCCTCGGAATTAAGACAAGTATTCTTAGAAGAATAGTTAATGATAATTACCATTGGGATTGGGGAGGTGAATTACAACTCGTAGTCAATGGCTACTACTGCGCGAAAGGGCACGTATCCTGTCCACATATCCAACTCAGGGATCTGAAGCACCGATCAGTAACAAATAAAATAAATGATGCCTACCAAATGTTCCGTACGGGCCTGTTTCTTGCTGCATCCTTTTCGCGAATTCAAGAAGACTGGGCTGGGCTTATAAGGCGGTTAGTACTTGAATTCAATGAGGAAACGCAACTCCTAACTAATTTTTTATACCGATTAAATATACCCAGTCTATTACCCTCTCATGATCCACTGATGATCTTCCAGGATCTCATTAGTCATGAAGCTGAGCATACTTTCCACTGGCTCATAGCTGTTTATAAGCGAACCCAGCGCAAGGAGTTTATGTTGGTTGCGTGCATGGTCGCCAAGCCGCTCTTGGAAATCGTATACGGTATTAGAATTGATTTTATTATTGAAGAACTAACAGAGGTAGAAACTGAGGAAATGGATCTGCGAAGTATCTCCATTCTCTGCGACGTTATTATTTGTGCGATTCTTTCTTCAAAAAAGATTTCTACCTCTTACGCGTCAACCCCTTTCTGCTTAGGCCTATTGTCCGATGGACAGACTGATTTCTCTTACGACCTACTCAAGTACCTTCGCTATTTCCCGGAGGGTTTTGATCTAACGAAGCTAAGTAATGAGAAGCTACATAACTTATTAAGTATTTATAATAGCCCAAGCTACTCTGGGGCTTTGGAGCGAACCGAAGAGACACTCAAAATGATGACGTAGTAGAAGCTTAAAATTTATTAGCGGAAGAATGACCCTGTGTTCCATGAGCAATAATGAATTGACTATAATTATTCCCTGTTCCGGAGACTTGGCTCTGAGCAGTTGCATCAAGAGTATTGATGATAGAAGTACGCGCATACTGGTCGTCCTAAATTTCCCCACACCCGACGTACTCAATATAGTTAAAAACCTGAGGGTTAGATCGATACGGATTGACTCGCCTAGTCTTGGGGAAATCCGCCAACTCGCCATTGACAAGGCAGACACCCCGAATATCATGTTTTTAGATAGTGATTGCGCGCTTGAGCGTAACTCGATAGGGCCTATAAAACAGGCGCTCAAAACAAGTGAGGTTGTAAAGCCGCGCCTTGTCTACGAGTTTGATTCCTTAGACACAAGGATCGTCTCGACCTTACGTGAATTTACCACTTATAACAATATACCTTTTTTGCCTCTAGCCTTTAACCGTTCTATTAAAGACAAGATCGGCGGGTACTTCTTCAGGAAAGAGTTACTCTGGGGTGAAGACCGCGATTTCGCTATGAGAGTGCTTGGCGCTAACATCGCGGTGAACTACCTACAGGACGCGACGGTAGTTCATTCAAAACTAACAATCGCCGACGACTTACGTAGCGCATATCGTCTAGGGATTGGAAGGTATTATCAATCTAATATAGGCATTTTCAGTCACCGCAATATTTTAAGAGATTTACTCATACTCGATGAATTAAATTCTATGATTCTCGTAACACAACGGTATGGACTGCTGGCAGGTTTATATCATTTCTTAGGATGGAGGCCAGCATACAAATTCGGGTACTATCAAAAGCGCATTAAAGAAAGTTTGAAGAGAACGAAGTCGTGGGGTTAACTTGGCGGTCTTAAAAAAATGACCAGTGAAGATAGCCGAATAGGACTCGTCGGGACGACTCCGATCAACGTCGGGGATATCACGATTAATCCCAAGAACATACTGACTGATTGGGTCCGCATCTCCCTACTCACCACGCTAGCGGGTTATTCATTTCAAGATCAACTGCTTGTAAAAGTTTTTAACCCTTCCATAAAGGACAAGAACTCATTGGAGAGTTTTTTGTCATATTTACTTCAGTACCCCGCGGGCCTACCACACATATTTAATATAAAGCTGGAGTTGGAGAAGAGCTGTTCCCTACTCCCTCCCCCTGACGCAAGTTCAAGAGTCGTTGTATTAGCGAGCGGGGGGCTGGACAGCGCCGCGGGACTCATGTGGGCCTTAGAGTCTGGCCGTAAGCCAATGGCCTGTTGGGTAGATTATGGACAACCTTACAGGGATATTGAACTCCAAGCGGTGTCACAAATAACTCGACAACTTCAGGTGCCACTAGAGTGCGTACAAGTCGATCTGTCGAGATATATTCGCCTTGGGCAGCCTATATGGGGGCACATCTTCCCGGCAAGAAATTTTCTTCTCGCTTGTATTGCAGCTGCCTTTCAGTTCACTGGTGCCATTCACCCTCATGAAAGGTCGGAGGTATTGTTGTGTGCCCACGAAGATGAAATGTTTGTTGCGGACAAGAGCGCCAGATTTTATCGAACAGCGAGTGAGCACCTTAAAAAAGACATTCATACTCCGTTCGCGGCATTTAATAAGACGGAGCTGTTGGCGTATTGGCGCAGGAAGTGGGCTGATACTTACGGCCTCTACCCGCAACAAACTGTGACCTGCTATGCCGAAAATGGTAAATGTGGAACATGTAAAGCTTGTCTTAAACGCACCCTCTCTTTACTTGCCGCTGGCTGGCCGATCGAAAGCGATTTAAAGATTAACCCGTTGAGTGACCCCGTCGGCATCCTGAAGAATGATTATCTCCCTCGGTTCAGTAGCTTCCCGCTAAAGCGGCAACTCGATATGCTGGTCGCGTTTAACGCCGGGGCAGATTTTTTGCCGCCGGCCATTAAAGAATTTACCGAACAACGGATATCCCAAAACAGTGAGACAGTTGAACTACGCCAGCAAGAGATTGAGCGAACAATTATCTTATAAACCTTGCCCCGAAATTGTTTCTACAGTTTCAGTAGCTGGAGCACTACTCACTGGCTTCCGGATAATCCACAAAGAATCTGCTTTCATAAATAGTCTGTGGCCTTTCCCATCTGTTGCCCCTATGCGGTTCAATACAGAGCCTCTATCAGCTATCAACAAGAAGACCCATTTATTCTTAGTAGGAGGAGTTGACGCTAGCGGGAAAACCACCATCGCCCAAATGCTTGTTGATGATTTGGGCGCAACGTATTATCGCCCACATCTATCACTGATAGACGCGGCGAAGGAGATGGGAATTCAGAAAGATCACGTCTTCGACGATAATCCTATTTTAGAACGTTTAAGCTGGACTCGCTATCTGGAACGGATTCAATCTAGTTCGATAGCGATATCCGACGTGCATTTCGCGAGGCAACCAAACGGAGACACAGCCCGTGCTCTTGGCAGGTATTTTGAGGATGAACTACGAAGCCCCGAACCCTACATTTCCGGGCTAGAAGGAAGCTTCATTCAATTCCTTCTGGATCATAATGTTGATATATCTTTGATCCTTATCAACGTGGAGATAGAGGTGACGCGTAAGCGAAGGCAAGGCCGTGGTAAGAAACATTCCCGTAGCTTAGAGAGGCAGAGCATCCAGTTGGAGAAACAGTCTGAGGAACTCTTTTTTAATCGACTAGTTCGTTCTTATAATCTTAGGCATACAGTGGTCGACAATAATCAACACATCTCTCAAACAGTCGACGCTATAAAGACGTTTATTAGTAGGTGCATCGACAAAAAGAGTTGACTTCATACATCTTCGGCATTACGGGATCCTCCGAGGATCGTTCCCGCTCAGCACTGTTGGTTGAACAATCTCGGATTTGAGTTTTCTGGTCCTTTAGTTACTAGAACGTATGGAAATCTCTGACCAATACTTCTATGACCGGATCGCAAGACAATTCGGTAGTTACAAAACTAAGGCTGATTATTACAACCATTTCTACAATGAGAACCCAGAGCACATCTTTTTTGAACAACTAGTTTCCCAGGGTGGTAAAAACATTTCTGCTTTGGATGTTGGCTGTGCCGATGGTAGATACACCTTAAAAGTCGCTCCTCACTTTAAAGATATCCTAGCGGTTGACATTTCTACTGAAATGCTTCTGCTTGCGACACAACTCCAGAAGGAACAAAAAATTGAAAATGTTTGCTTCCAGAAGACCGACATCACCCTGCTCCCTGTTAGAAATCATTCATTCGACGTAGTGTACTGTCGTAGAGGCCCAGTTCACTACTCGTGCATTTTCCGTCTGTTGAAGGCTAATGGGCATTGGCTTGAATTATCAATTGGTGAACAAGACGTTAAGGAATTGAAGGTCGTCTTTGCTAAGGGACAAAATTTTGGCCATTGGGACAAGCCATATTTGGAATCCAAGCGAAAGCAACTGGAAGACAATGGGTTTCAGCCTTTATTCCTTAAAGAGTATTTTTACTCTTCATTTTACCGTGATGTAAAAAGCTTGAGTTTGTTTCTTGAAGGTGTGCCTATCTTTAAAGATTACGATCCTTCGAAAGATGAAGGAGCGCTCTTGCAATATGCCACCAAGATGGGAACAGAAAGGGGCATTGAGCTGAAAAGGCATTGTCTAGTGATTACAGCGCAAAAATGTTAACCCATTTACTTGTGGGAGAAATGAGATGTCAATGACGGACATGTTGAGTCCCGAGTTCACTCCGATACTATATCCCAATTTAAAAATAGAACATAAGGCCATTCTATTCCTTGGATGCCCCATCAGAGAGGTAGATGGTGCACTAGCGGGCATCCTAAGCTTATGTACCGGCACGAACACGATTAATGAGATTCGATCAGTAATTCCAGAAGCACAGTCCCAATTTTTATTTGAAACACTCGAGCAGCTAGGTTATATCGTCTTCCCACAAAAATTCCCCCCACCGGGAAAGGCGATTCCGGAATCCAAAATATTAATCATTTCCCCTCACATGGACGATGCTTTCCTATCTATAGGGGGCACTATACTTACATGGCGTAATTGCAAATCGGTAGATGTGATAGACGTTTTCGGTTTTGATCCTTGGCTGAAGTTACGTTTAAATCGTCAGACATCGGAGACACAGAAGAACATTTGGCGTCAAAGAGAAGAGTTGTTCAACGCGGAGCTTTGCGGATGCCGTGTCGAATTTTGGCGCTACCAAGGAGCCCTAAGCCGTGGATATGCTGAATGGAACGCTAACCTCGACTTGGCGCGCGATAAAGATCTTCGTGCAAACATTGCTTTCAGAATTTTAGAAAGGGTCAGGGAGCAAAGGTATAAACAGATATTATTCCCGCTGGGCGTGGGCGGACACACTGATCATCAATTAATTCGTGAAATTGGCGCCCATCTCGCGCCTTCACTAATTAACGAAGGCGTTGAGAACATATATTTTTATGAGGATTTGCCATACGCTACCGAGACAAGTAACTGGATAGAATGGTGTCGCCGTTCGGGCCCAAAAGATATGGTGGGATATCCCTTACTTTATGTAGATATTACGGCTCAGATACAGAACAAAAAATCATTAATTCAAACTTACAGCTCACAGCTACTGTTTTATGAACCCTATACCATTATTAGCTATCAGCAAAAGAATCGTATGCTAACGAGTGTTAGCATTATCGACACGATACATAATCAATATTTAGATGAGGTAGGCAATTTCAATGAAAGATTGTGGCTCTATAAGCTAGACGAGATTAATCAACTGTGACTTTCCGCTCCCAGATATGGGACTCTATGCCGCTCCATAAGAGAATATCAGCTTTTGGTAGGTCTTGAAGAGGGCTTTGCCAGCTCTTGATTCACCCTTCCAATTCGTTCGCGCTAATTTAAGTGCGGGCAGGCAGGTGTGGTCGCCCAGTGCAAGAAGCACTTCACAGGCCGCCATGACAACGTCTTCGTCGGGAGAATCTAACTGTGCTAAAGCTCGCTGCACCTGCTCCTGAATCCAATTAATTTCATCCAGTTCACTCCGAGCGTCACTCCAGCCCGCAGCCAAGAAGCTATCGACTCGCCCTCGAAGCGTTGCACTCTTCAACCACTCCTTACCTGGGTCCGATGTTAACAACCGCACCAGTGAATCCTTTGTCTGTAGGCCTCTAAGAACAATACTGACCATGTCTTCCGGTTCGCTCTCTTTTAACAACTTCCCCAACAGATCCTGTAGTGAAGCTGCATCTTCTGCAGCTTTCAACCTTTTGCACAACGATTGATGTCGTAAGAGCCCTTGATAGATTAGATCACTCTGATGGCGGATACCATGAGCTATGACAAATATGCTAAGCGGAAATTCGCCCTGAAGCTGGGATAACTGGTATATCTTTTGCCCGACCATAATGTCATTAAAAAGTCGTATTAATTGGCGCGGATTGTGCTCACAAGCCCAACCGAATACTTCGAGCAATGGCTCGAAAGCATCCCGGTATTGCTCTATTTCGGGTCGTGCCAATAGCGTCTCAATCAGGAGATTGAAGCGCTTTTCGTGTGGCGGAACCCAAAGCGGGAGCTGGACAATCTTATCAAGATAAGATTGCCCTTGGTGATAATGCTTGAGGCCAAACTCCTCACTGTAGCGTTTGTCGAGGTAGCTCTCCAGGATGCGGCGGTCGACGGCCAGCACGAAAATAAATCCCGGATGGTTAAGCACAAGTTTTATGCTCTCCAAAAGTTGGATGGCTCTATCTGGAAAGCATCTGTCTAGATCGTCTATAAAGACCGCCACCCGGTGGCGTTGGGATCGAGTGCTGTCCGCTTGAATATCCCTCAAAGTCTGAAAGGCTTTGTAATAGAGGCTCTTATCAATCTGCTGATCGATCCACTGTGAGCGGAGCGTCTCGTAACGTTCTATGGCTTTGTTCGAGTCAAGGTTGAGGCTGGCTTCCCCGACCAAAGGAATCTTACCGCTGACCTTGGTGGATAGCCCGAACAATAAAGAGCGGAGGGCGTCGTGAAGTTTCTGAGCCTCTCCCTTTGCCCTTTTGACTACGCCCTTCCTTTTATTTAATTCGTAAACAATTGAGGCCAGCAGAGGGATGATTGGGGAACTCTCCTGCTCATACTCCCACGCGTTAAAACTGACGGTAGTGATTTTGCCCTGCGCCGCTTGCTCGGACTGGTCTATCATGTTAGCGGCCAGCCGGAGAATGGACGTTTTTCCCACCCCCCACGAGCCGAAAACACCTACAGTGAATGGCCCCTCCGTACCGATGGCAATGCCGGCTATGACTCTTGCCCAGCCTTCCAAACCCAATCCATCACGTTCCAAGTCGCGGATTGGCTCATCGCTGAGCAGCGTCAGAGGAGTTACCGGACTTGCTTTCTCCGCCATGCTGATCCTGACTAAGGTTGCGATGGAGCGCGCTCGACTGTCAGAGGCTTAGTGAGTGGATTCGTGGCTGCGACTCGGAATCGGTTAGCCACTTCACCGGAATTAATCGACTAACCTATTCGCCTCCAGCATTGTTACCCTGTCGAGAAATGCTTGTATGTCCCGCAGATTCAACTTCGTCGCGAAGCATTCTCGCGGTAGTCCTTCCTCCAGAAACTCATCCAGTATCGTCTTGTCTAACCTAACAGTAAGAATAAGTGTCTGAGTTTTGTTTCGCGCCAGCCTCTCCTTATTTCGGCGGTAGAAGACTAGGCCCGTTCTGTGTCCGAAGTCGGTTTCTCTGGGGCGATACAGCTCCTCCTCGGCGTCACTTTTGGTCGGTATCATGACATCCAAAATCACTAAGTCGTATACATCCGCCTTAAGCGCAGACTCGGCCCCGATGACGGTAGTAGCGACCATCACTTTATGTCCTATACTTTCCAGGCCCTTCACATAGGGGTCTATGTACGCGGGGTCATTATCGATCCATAGAATTTTGGAGGACATGACGGGCATCTCCGAATTGATAACCAGAAGCTCTCGTCGGGCGACTTGACTCTGCCCGGCCTCCATCACATTCGGCAGTTTTAGAGTGATACCTGCCGACTCTAGTACCTGTTCGGTGTTTGCGGCACATGGACAACGAAGACGGAGAGTCGCGGCTCATTGGGTGTAAGTTCGACGGTCAGCTCACCGCCAATCGCACGCATCAACTCCCGCGCGACCCAGAGTCCGAGACCCACACCGCTATGATGTCGACCAGACCCCTCAAGCACTCTGCCCCTTTTGAATTTCTCGAAAATCAAGTTGGATTCGGACGGATGGATGGGTTCACCCATACTTTTCACTTTGAGGGCAGCCTCCCCGGTGGCCCGCTCAAAGCTGCACTCCAAGATTACCGTCGAGCATTCGTCAGCATACTTCATCGCGTTATGAATAAGGCTGTAAAATACGCTGACGAAAACATTGCGGTCCATTCTTAAAGTAGGGAAATCCGGCGCTTCACGAAACTGAAAACTCAAATCATCTCGTGCGTTTGTCTTCTTCAATCTTTCGCACAGTCTCCTCAATTCCCCGGGCGCATTTATGTTGTCGATGCCGAAATAGCTCTCCCTTCCCGACTCTTTCGCGAACGTCGTGAAAGTCCCGTAGCAAAGATTCAAACTGTCCTCAACCAAGTCCTGTATATACTCCAAGCGTTCCTGAATATGTTTTGGTAGAGGTTTATGTTGCATGAACGAGATGGCCCCTACGACGGACGACAGTGGGCCTTGCAGTTGATGGGTTATCATCATCAAGTCATCTTTCCTTTGCCGCGCGGCCTCTTCCGCCATCTTAGCCTGCCTTTGGGCAAGGTCGCTCTGCCGACGTGCCTCTTCGGTGGCTTTCTCGATCTTATCGATGTGAATGAATTTTTCTATGATTACCTTTAGCCTCAGCGCGAGCGATAACCCCAATTCTACGTCTTCATCTGTAAACCACCCGGATCGCAATGTCCGGTTGATCACCTTGATGACGCCATAGTTACTCTCGGACGAACCTATCGGGATGGCCAGCCAGGAATGGATAGGGCGACCGTGGGACTTTTCCAGCGCCTCGAGCAGCTCGGTATCAAATGCAGCTCTATGGCGGGAGACGTCATCCCAACGAATCGGTTCGCCTACCTCGGCGCACCTACCCGTCTGCCCGGTGCCGACACGGTAGCTGTATTTTCTTAGCCTCTGCTCAAACCCCTCTTCGGCGACGATGTACATCTCTGACGTGTGGGGGTCAGGACGCCAGATCACCATGCAACCCTCCGCCGATAAATATTCTTTCATCACTTTGGCCGTGCGCGACCATAATTCGGTGAGAGAGGTACACATGAAGAGGCCGTCCATTTCCGCAAACGCGAGTGATCGGAACCGCCATCTCCATTGGTCCATGGCGTTGGCGATAATCGAGCCGAGCGTCCGCAGGAACAAGGCATCCGGCGGGGTGGGTGGTGCCCCACCCTCGTTGCCGGAGATGACGAGCAGGCCAACTCTCTTCTGAAATTTCAGCAGCGGGATAAAGGCTACAGGAACGTCAAGAACACCTTCGAGTTGGGGCAGAAAGCCGGTTTTGATCAGCTGCTCTTTCGAATGCAGTAAGATAGGCTCTGTTGCTCCCGCGATTTCTTCGGGGATTTCTACGCCCTCCGTATATTTTTCGGCCCCATGGAAATTAAACCTTGGGCCGGGAAGCAGAAGTTCTCCGCGGTCTTGGTGCTTTTCAACAAGCCAAATGCATGCCGAGCTAAACCAGAAAGGCGTACCAATCGAGCATAGGTCTTTAAGAAGCAAGCTGAGTTGTTTCTGGAAGTGCACGGTGCCATGCTGCTCGTGCCATCGCCCATCTGAGGATACCTTTACGGGGTCTGAAAGTAAGCCTTCATATTTACCAATAAGTCCAAGGTAATGGTTTAGAATTAGATTCTCCGCCTCTCTCCTATGAGTCGTATTTAGGAGGCTGCTGAGTTTAGCAGAGAGCTTTTTCATTTTCGGAACCCCAAACCCCTTCCGGCTTATAGACGGTCTGCCCCCTGCCTCTAACTGTTTCCGAGTACCTCTACTTGTGACGGATTGAAGAAGATTAGGTCTTCCTCAGGGCGAATTAAGAATTGAATAGGGTCACCTCCCGCGCGAACAGATCTATGAAGCTTGTAAACTCGAAAAGGCGCGCTGGCTCATTGAGAATTGATAAGAGTTCGTAGGCCACCCCATCTTAGAGTTCTTAACAATGTCGCGGTCGCTGGGGGTGATGAAATCAAAAATATCCCCGCAGACACAGCCGAGAATGCATTTCTTGTGAGGGTACTGAGTTACTCTATTGGCCTCAAAACTTTCGTGCCGAATTCAATGAGCTTGTGCCTCACATCGATCAGGTATGAATTGAGAATTTCTGGGTTTTCGCTTGTAGTGGTAATAAACTGATTCGGAGATTCAAATGCTCCTATCTGCTTATAAAAGACCCGTCGGCTATCTCGTTTTACCTGCTGCTGCCCTGGTTCATCAAAAAAACTCACTCTAGGATGGTTAGTGTCAAAATAACTAGCCAAGCCTTGTAACGCCAATGTGTACGCCCAGATTATCCTTATGTTATCGCTAGCCGATGCGTCAAATGCCATTTCAAAGCCCTCAATAATTGGGCGGTAAGTGTCTGGTGATATTTCAATAGACTCTGGGTGCGCGCTTCTAAATCCAAAGCCAACAATATTCTCTCTAAACAAGTCTTTGAGCTTCGAGAGCTTCTGTTTATCTACATCTGAAAAAAAGTCTTTCGGCAAGTTTGCTTCCGCCTCAAGAACAGCCAGCCATTTACCTGTTAGGTTAGCTACTTCTTCAAGCTTTTCCTCGAACTGATCCCTGATGGCTTCGGCTCTTTGCAGCCGTTCCTCCGAAGCAATAATTTCTCGTAATAGTGCGATATTGGGGAGCCTGCTATCTTGAACAAGATTTGTTTTAAGGTCTTGAATTCTTTTACGTAGAGTTGCTGTAGATTCCTGCCTTCTAATATAGATAGATTTCTTTGTAACCAAATTCTGCTCTGCCTGACTTAACAGCAACGTGGCTGCGTGTTTCTGTTGCTTTATAAATTCAATATTCTTCTCCAAGGACATTGGAGTGTGAGAGGAAGGTTGCTCTAACAGGCTATCAACAACAGGCTGGTGGCATGTCGGGCAGTCACCAAATGCCACTGATGTTTGCAAGGAGGCACCGTATTTCTGCAACTTCAGGGCATCCTGATTCTTTATTAAATCCTCCTCAAGAGCTTCTAGCCTTTCGTTTAATAAATTTCGGTTGCTTTCCTCGTTAAAATAGTCATCTCTGGCTTTGGCCGCTGCTGCCTCTTGAAAAAGCAATGCCTCTTCTAACTCGTTTAGTTCCTGTTGTAAATTAGAATTGGTTTCTTGTATGTCTTCAACTGTATCCCGAAGCTCGCCCTTCATCCCCAACAACTTTTCTCTCTCTTGAATGATCCAAGAGTCGAGCGACAGCCATTTTTCGCCTTCAAAAATGGCTATGTTCGGTTGCCGAGACTCATCTACAGATGCAACAGGCTGGTTAGGAAAGTTGTTCAGAAGCCCGCCGACCTGTTGAGCATAAAAACTGAGGGTCGAGCCCAAGCTTAACCATTCGGACCTAACCGAAGCTTTTTCTAGCTCAATCTCTTTCTTCTTATTCTGGTTGGCAGCAACATCCAGTTTGAGTACATATTCGGTGGCAGCTTTAGCCACATTCCTGATCCGGTATTTGGTAGGAGTGGTGGCCTGAATATTTGACCACCCTCGTTTCTGCTCAATAAAGAACAGAGGGAATATGCATTCTAAATATAAAGGGACTTCTTTTTCTTCATAGGTATCAACAAGTGGGAGGTCTAGACCTAAGAAATCAGCCAAGAAGCGATGGAATCCTCGTTCACGACGCGCTGCACCTGCGTCTCTAACGTAATAAAATTCATCTTGAGTATTCCCATTACGTCCCCCGTTCGACAGCAGGGCACCTCTGTTTACGAGAACCAACCTGGTATCTATCCGCCCAACAATCTGCCTCTTTACGGTTATAATTTCATTAGCCTGATTGCTGATCTCAAGCTCTACGAAAGAGTCGTGAACTCTATAGTCCCGGCCTTCATACTCCAACTCACTCTTAACTGCCGGTTTTAGAGCTTGGACGCCTGACCTGCCCAAGATCTCTTCCAAGCCGAGTGCGTATGCAAGCGTGTTCAGACAGGTACTTTTGCCGCTGCTGTTCTCAGCACGGATGATGTTCAAGCCATCCACAAAAGGTATAGAACAGCCGAACTTTCCCCCGGCAGTCGTTATTGTTATTCTGAGGTGCCGTATGAAAAGACGAGTCATGCTTTTAGGATGTCCTCCACCTTTGCCTCAGTCACGGCATTGCCGAAGAGCTTTAACTCCCGCTTCATCCATACGAACAGACTTTCATCATCAATAATCTGCTTGGCAAGCGAATCCCCCTTTGAGGTAAGCATAATCTTACCCTTCTTATCCAAGTCTATTAACCCCTCTCCTACCGCAAACTCAACCGCGCGGTTAACGGAAGGGTCAAGGTGAATTGTCTTCGGCTTACTTTCTCTGTCTTTGAAAAGAATGTACTTCTTAAGTTGCTCTGTAGTATTCGGAGAGGAAAGCGCCCAATTAAAAAGTTGTAACTTCAGTATCGTAGCTTTATCCGCTCTGGAGCAGAGTTTCAACACCAGCAGTATCTGCGATATTTTCCATAATGGTCTGAGATCAGGCGGTATGGGTATCGGCTGAATCTCAAACTTGAAGTTTGTAATTTTGTCGAATGGTAATTGCTCGTGCATCTACTCAACCCTAGAAATCAAGCGGGCACCTGATGAGCCAATCAGCTATGGCTTCGCCCGTCAGATGCGTAAGCGTTGCCGCCGAAATCGAACTCCCCAAATTCTCTTTTATTAGTTGTTCGTATTCGCTGAAACAGTCCTTAAGAAACTTACTCGGTTCACTCGATGGCGTCATTGAGAACAGTTGAACTTTGTGCTCCTGAGCATTCTTAATCGAAAGTAATTTCTCATAAAGATCGGGATACTCTCGGTGGAGCCTCCTTAACATATCCTGGCCCGCCAAATATTTCTTTACGTTCAATTCCACATACTCATCAACGTCCTTCACATTCGGAATCTTATTAATCTTCTTTTGAATATTGTCATACAGGTCATTTTCCGCCGTCTTCCAATCGATCACGTCGGTGGCCGTCTTATCAGGTGGCTCAACTGTAATTTGGTGGAGTCCCGCCGCCGCCAACGTGTTGTGCTCAAGCTCAAAGTCTTCTTCGGTGAGAATCAGTACCTCAAAATTAGGAGCAATGTGAGAACAGCCTTTGGCCCGGACCTCGGCCGCCTTCTTCTGACAGTGAGCTATTAACTCTTTATTCTCGTACTTGGGAGTTACTAAGTACCACCTATCAATTTTCGTTGTCCCTAACAGTTTCACCAATTCGTGCTCATTCTTAATCAGCTTACGGATATCATTCGTTACTTTGGTTCTTTGCTTCTTATATAGCTCGGTCGAATTAGGTTCACCATCAGGACAGAAGCACTGGAATGCTTTACCACTCTTTGTGAATGACTCAATGCCAAAGTCCCCCCCGAACTTCGCGGGAACCTTAATATAGTCCTCGCCCTTATACTTTATCCTTAATACACGATGGCTATAGTCTTCCCACTGGTCGCCATCTACATGTCCAAAACTAACTCTCATGGTTAGGCCGTATTGGTGTCAAGCAAGGCGGGTAAAGCCGAGAAATAGCCTTGCATGAGAATAGGGGGACAGCGATGTTCCAGCCAAGAATAGATAGAGTATTGCCGGAAGCCCGCAAACGATAAGCTTAGAAAATGGAGGGTGTCAACAACTTTTCCCACAGGCACGCTAAAAAACCCGCGCGTGGAGGGATGTCTCTAACCTTGTCCAGTCACGCACTAAAATGCCACCCTGTGTTTTTTAACGAGTCTGCTGATTTCGAAAATCGCTGCCATTTCCAAGTCCGGGACGAGCCCGATTCTCGTGCCGTCGTGAACGCGTTTATACTCCACCCCGTCACAGACTACGTGCTTGTAGACCCTAGAGATGTCGTAAGTCTCTTCTGGCGTAACCTCTCCCTGCGCGTGGATTATGCCGGCGGTGATCGAGTGGTTGCCGCCACACACCCAACCGACTCCGAGCGGCAGCCACAGAATGACGGCGTGATTCCGGTCCTGACGCCACTCGCCGCCGGCCCCGCCCGGCCTCAATTCGCACAGGCTGTCGATGATGCGCCCCTGATGCCACGGCCACGGGAACACTAGATCGACACCGAGCTTCAGCGGCCGTGGTGCGGGAACCTTACGTTTGAGGTCTTCGAGGCTGCGCCCGTCCGGGGTTATAGGGGCAGTCGTGTCGAACAGGGCATTTCGTTCTTCGTACCAACAATCTTCGGCGTCTTGATCATGGCGTAGGACTTTGTTCATGACGCGCGCCTGAGATGTGCGCCCGATTAGCTTTATCAGTGCGGGGAGGGCTTTGGGGTCTTTTCTGGCAATTATCTGAGCAATTTCCATAATGCACGCGAACTCTTCGCGCTGTGCGCGCTGGCCGCCGGCGACACGCTTGCGTAAGAGCGAGAGCCGCGAAGGGGTGCGCCGGGCACGCCGAGAGGTGCCCACCTCGATTACCACGACTTCTTCTTTCATCACCCGTAACTAACTGTAAAGAGGCCACACGCGAAGCGGGAGGCGCTGCCAAAATTACCTTAGCCTGAGCATTTGTATTTTCTTCCTGTTTCGGTCGCTTAAAGGTATATGAATAAGATTAACGTCTCTATCAACCTGTGATACTGTGACACCTATCAGACTTCCGTTAAATATCTCCGCAATGGCACACCCTACGTGCGGTTTCGACTCGCCGGACTTTATCAGTATCTTGAACATGGGTTTCAAAGGTGAACCAACTTTGACTACTTGACCTACAATACGAGCTTCTTTTAGCTGAAGCTTCTCACCTCCAAGCTCTACATAGACTTCGTCGGGATACTGAATGTTAATACTTACATTTTTTACGGTATAGAGGGGAAGGTCACTAATACTATCTTGATCCTTAATGCTAGTCAGGGCACCAAACATTAGGTTTTTTATAAACTGTTCGACGGTTGGACATTCCGCATACACTTTGCCAGATGCGTCACAAATACTGGCATCATTTTTTATCTGCCTTCGTGTCTCATCAGGGATGGGCTCATTTGGATTGAATATAATTACCGGTAGAGAGGCCCAATCGAAAATGGTCTGTTGTGCTGTTAACCAAGGAGCAAACTTTACATGTTGAAATCCCTCCATCGTATTTTCCCAATCAATCAACTCGAATAGCTCCACCCCGTGGGCATCGGCTTTCCGCCGGGCGGGCTTGGTATAACCGCTCGATGAGACTATGGCTCGATGGTTCATGCTAGGCATATCATTTAACTTGGCAACGAGTTGTTCCACATGAATTACGTCTAGGGGCCGCAGATGCTTTTTGACTTCGATCCCCTTAAAGACAGACACCGACCCATCGGCTTCCCTGTAGGTGACGGTGACATCTACATCTCGCTCCTCATCAGCCGCAGGATCGTAAACCATGTCTCCCAGTGTGATCTCAACATCTTCAGGGGTTGACACTAAGGCCAACAGGCCAACCAAATAATGCACATCCGTTGGTGTAAGCATAAATGCTTCTATTCTATGCCTGTGACAGACCGCCTGAACTGAACAATGTACGCGGCGGTAAATTCAATCGCGGATGCCAAGTTTGATGAAACGTCACCTTTCACCCTTCGGACACTTCCTCCTCCCCCACATGATGCTCGCCCCCGAAAAAGTTGCTCGCGGCCCGGTTCATTATGGATTTGAATTTGCTGCTAATCTCCACATCTTCCTTTTTCCCATACTCTGAGAAATTATCCGACAGGAAGCTATGAAAGATTTGTTTATATTCCGGGTCGCGGGCCGCACGGGCGTTCAAACACTGCTCAAGCGTAAAATCCCCCGCTATCAAGTTCGGCTTCATCCTTTCGAGGGTACCAATGTCGATAACAGCAAGCGGGGCAACACGAACTCCATTGGACACCTTTTTCCGCGCGAGCAGATGCAGGAAGCGCCTGCTCAGCATCTCCTCAATGATGGAGAGCCTCAAAACCGGCTCCTGCACGATCAGGACGGGCGTAATCTTCTCGACCCTCGAATGAGACTTTTGCAGCACGCGGTCTAACTCCTCGATATGGCTTCGTGCTGAAACTGTCTTGTCGAACAGCTTCTCGATGTGGTTCGCCAACTGAGCGACCCCTTTTTCGGTGCCTTCCTCTTTATCCACGCCGAATTTCTTGTCCAACTCCTTCTCGAACTTCCTTATTTTTCCGCTGTACTTGTCCTCTATCTTCATGAAACTCGCCTTATATTCCATGACAATCAGGTGATTTCCGCGACAAATAATTCCGTCGAACGCCTTTTCTTTCGTGTACGTGGTGTCAGACATGAAGAGACCGTCCAGTGGCGAGATCTGCTGGAAGATTCGGTTAACGTAAATCTCGAAGAGATATCCGAATGCGTCGAACGCCTTCTGCTTAGCTCTACCCTTTAGACTATCTATGATTGTCCAGTAAATTCCCGCGCTCAGCTTCTCGACGGCGAAACACGAGTCAACGCAGATGAAGTTGTCATCCTCAAGTTCCAGCAACGGCCAAGTGCGAAAGAGCACGTAGTCGAAGTGTGGGAGCAGTTTCGCCCGCTTCGAGCCGAACCTGGCTTTGAGCCCCGAGAGTTTCATGGAGTCGAGATACAAATAGCGATCAAAATCTTTCTGGTCTATAAGGGTGTTGTTGATGAGTTGCGAGCGGTGGAACACGGACAGGCCGTTGTTTTCGAGCAACTCTTCAAGCTTATGCCCGTACAGCCAAGTAATTATCGCCAGGATAAGCTCCTTGTATTTGTCGATGGTGAGCCCTGTGGCGTCGAGGAAAGCCTGAGCAATATCAACCCCCTGAAGTTCCCTGCCTATAATCGCCTTCATTTCCGGGGAGTTTAGGATTTCGGAGAAGATAATCTCTGCGCGGACGACGGCCTGATCAATCTTGGGTGGATTGTATAGCTCAAGGAGAGGGGCAAGCTGGATGCCGAGGTGTTTACGCCTCTTGAGACTTGTGCCCTCGCTAATAGTCCGCTCCTCCCTCTTCGAGAGGAGGTGGTCGTTCATTATCAGGCAGCACCTGCCTAGCTCGTAACCGCCAGGCGTCTTCCCATCAGGAATCATTGACCCACTTTCCTGGCATACCAAGGCGCAGTGGCGGATGAGGTTAAGGATCTGCTGCCGTGAAAAGAGGGGCCGCTCGTCCCTTTTAAGAGGGCCGAAACGAGGCTTGAGTCTATCCTCCAATAACTCGTCATCAATGTAATTTGCTACAAGACGGCCTTGCAAATCCTGCATAGCTTCTCTGCCCTCGCCTAGCATTCTTTGGCGGCCTAGAAGGACGTTGATCCTTGACAACGTAAAAATCGTGTTAGACAGCTTGAACTGGCGCAACCTCCTCTTGAGAGTTGCTAGAGGAAGTTTCTCGTCGCATAGGTCTGAATATGCGATATATGTGCCGCTAAACATTTAGACGCCCACCATGGTTTTGCACGTCAGGTGCAGTTGCTCGAAAATAGATTTTCTCACAGGAATTTTACACCGTGGCCGGCAATTACGTTCGGATAAGGTACTGATAAAGGGGGCGTGTGGCAGATAGATAGTCGGATATCACCTAAGCCCCTCGGACTCACCTCCCGTGTTTTTGCAGACACCCACGCGAAAGGTGAAGTACCGGTGTTCGTTCTGTCGGTCTTACCGCAAACGTCTCGGATAGGCGGGCAGCCGAAATGCGTGCGGTAAAAGCTTTATGGGGCTGTCTGCGGGAGATTCCGGTCACAGGCGTCGCCATCTACGGCGAGGTAATTCAGCGCAAGATCACGTGCAACGACAAGTGCAGGAAGCGAATCGCCCGTGTGGTGCAGGGCTGGCTAGAGAATAAGCCGCCCGCGGGAGCTAGGCTAAACTTTGAAGAGTTCACTTTCGACGTAGTTTATTACAACCACAACTGGGCTTTTTCAGCCTGGTCGTTTTCGCGCTTGGGGATGAGCCTCGGCAGGAAACGTAGAGGCTATTTGGCGGTCTGACTCCAAGTCGCAAAGAACTTGGTCCACTTTTAGAATATTTTTTCTCTAAGGACTCGTAGGAAATGTCGGGCCACTATCACGAAGGAACGTATCTTGCCAATTACGGCAACGCCTAAGGAACCGGCGGGACACTACCCCGCCCGATCCCATTCGCCCAAGACCATTTGTGCCTGTCCCGTGTAGACATCCATAAGCCGGTCGAAGATGTCCATTGCCCGGCCCCGCAATGCGGCAGCAGACGGGTCGGTGTATATGCGTAGCACAAGCCGGACGAGTTCCTCGCCGCCCGTTATCTTAAAAGCAGGCTCCTCAACTTCACGCCCCTCGTTCGCTAGTAGCCTTTCTACGACCGAGAGTGAGAGTGATGGGTCTATAACCCCGTGCTCCCACAGAAACTCCGTGAACCAGTGCGTCTCTTGGGAAAGCGGACGGGACTCAGCGAAAGCTTCGATCAGGTTGCGAAGTAGCAGGAAGTGTTCATCACGCAGTCGGTGAAAGACGCCATTGATGAACTGCCGTACCTCCTTGTCATTATCATCCATGAGCCTCCGGAGGGCCTCCACGCACCTCGCGGAAACTTCGGTGGTGACGTTGCTGGCGAAAACGTGTGCCGCGCCGCGCCGCCACGCCGCCGGGCCGGTAATCGTGCTTTCGGCTAGAGCGTCGGCGTCGCCGCGTCCTTCGCCAGAGTCAGGTGGCGTGGGCGAAATCGCCGCGATGCACGCCAACTCCGCGCCTCGCTGCTGGAGTGATTCATGATCGCCGTTCATCAGGTCTACGATGTACGGCCTCATTCTCTCGTAGTGGCGGTAAAGCCCGTAGCGCAAGAACTCCTGCGTGAAGTGTGAGCGCAGCAGTGCGGAGTGGCCGTCCATCAGCCGCTCGAAGGCGGCGATTGCCCGCTCGCGGTCTTCGTGGAGCATGTACAGCAACTCCTCGACAGCGCCGGCCCTAAGGGCGGTTGAGTCGTCTCCCGCGGCGAACTCGATCATCTCCCACTTGCGCGCCTTGACGTCCTCACCTCTGGTATCGAGGGCACGCATCATCGCCCTGAAAGCGGCCCCGCGATCCGAGTCGAGGTAGCTTATGTACGGGCCGCTGTTCAATCCATCATGACGGCGTGCCTCGCCCCTCTCATCCTGCCGTATCCACCCTTCCTCGTCCTCTCCCGCGGGGCCTCGTACGTACCCCTCCAAGAGGGCAATTATGTCTTCGGGCAATCCGTCGCTGCGAGCCCGCTTTTCCAACACCCACCCAATCACCCGTCTGATGTCCCGGTCGGGGTGAGGCGCGAAGCGCCTAATTACCTCGAACAGCAGTTCCGATGGGGCGCTGGATTCGGCCAGCCCGTTCATAACGGCCCGGACATAGGAATCGTCGACATCGTCGGGCATGCTAAGCGCCAGCCTGTAAAAGCGCTCCGGATCCTCTTTCGTCAGTGTCACTAATACCCCGCCGAGCTCGTATGCGCCACCCTTGAGGAAATCCTTGTGCTGTACCCCACTGCTGTACTTAGCCATCGCCCGCAGCCAGGCGCTGTCCGACATCTTCCGCGCCTGTTCTTCCAAAATCGGCGGGCCGACGGCTCCACCTCTCATCGTCGACGGGCTGTCGGAAGCACGCTCACCCGGAAACTTGCGTTCAAGTTCGCGCAGCCCGCGCTCGCCCCTCTCCGTTAATAGCTCCCTCGAGACTGACTGGAGCAGGTGCAACTGCTCTATGCCCCTCCATCGAAGCCCGTTCACCCCAGCGTACTTCCTGATGTAAGCGTGAGAGAGTATGAAGTCCTCAATCTCGGCTCGCTGCCTAACGTCAAGGTGCGGGTAGATGGCCTTCAGTAGCTGTCTCGTATCGTACTGGTCGTGATCCCCGAGTTGCAGCCGCCGCCGGTCGCCCGTCAAAAAGTGGAATGCGTCGCCAGCGTAGGCCTCCGGCACCGCCCGGTAGACGTGCGCCAGCAGACGCTGTAGCGTGGCGCGCGTCGAGGCCGCCAAGTGCCGCGCGATCGCCCTGAACTTGTCCGCGTCCGTCTGCGCCAGTACGGTCAGCGCCGCGACGAAAGCCTCTATAAGCTGATGCTTGACGACGAAGCTGTCGCTGTACCAGCCCAAGAATGAGAGTTCGTCGGAGCGGTAGAACGGTGAGTCGTCATCTTCGAGTTCAACCATCAGTTCGACGACTCGTTCCAGCCAAGGCAGCATCTGCTCGAGGAAGTACTCCGGCTCTCTCTGGGCGGTCGTTTTTAACGTCTCGTCCATCGTGCTGCCGTTGTACTGTTCGAGAAAAGTGGTCAGCGAAAAGAGGTAGGCCCTTTCGTTCCCCTGCCTCGCGGCCAAGTAATCCTCAAGAACTTTGTCGAAGGCTACGCGCGCGAGACGGCATCCGGCGCGCGGGTCGGCTTTTGCGACATCGTCCAGTTGGTAGACGTGTTTGATCTGGGCAGGCTGCAACGCGCCGAACGCCCGCTCGAACAGGGCGACGGCCTCCGGCGTCTTCCATTCCCGGACGCTCTGGAGCATCCATGTCAAGCGACGATCCCATCGCTCGTTGCGCCCGAGGTAAGGGCCGACTATGTTGAAAACCTCGGCCTGCGCGGCACCCAGCATGGAGATCAGATAGGGTATAGCGAGAGTGTCGACCGTCTCGTCATCGCCTTGGAGCAGCCCCGGGATCGTCGCATCCTTCAGGTAGCTGAACCAGCCCGCGTTCCCGCTCATAGCCGCCATCAACCTCGCGCGGCGTCCGCGATCAACGAGTATGCGGCGGGCAAGCACCCACTCTTCCTCGGTCGGGGCTGGCAGGGCACCAAACCACCTGATGACGAGGTCGCGGAGGTGCGCCCGCAGGCCGTCGGCAGTCAGCAGCGTGCCCAGCTCACGTAGATAGACCTGCGTGTTGACCCCGCGCAGATAGCCGAGAACCTGGACGATCTGGGGGCGCGCGAACAACCCCTGCTCCCCCCGCAGCACTGCCTCCGACAACGACTCGCCCCGCTCGACGAAGCTCTTGGCATAGCAATAGTCGAAGAAAGTCTGGTGCAGGAAAGTCCATTCGGCGCCAGCGGGGGACAGGATGCCTTCGCTCGCGAGCCAGTCCGCTGCGTCATCTAGGACAGGGTCGCCCAACGCGGCGGCAGGTGCCGACGTCCGCTGCTCTCTGTTCATGTAGTCGGTCAGCACGGCGAGGACGCGCTCACGCTGCGGCATGGGCGGGGCACCGGGAGCGCCCTTGCGGACAACGTTGCGCCACAACAGGGCGTACAGGTCTTGCAGGCTGAATAATCCCTGCGCGCTGGAAGCGCCCGGTACGGTGGTAGGCCGCCCGGCCGTGGCCAGTGCGAAGAGGTCAAGATGCAGCGGGGTCTTGAGCAGCTGTCTGGTCGCGGGTGAGAGGCCGTTGTAGTCGACTCCCATCAGGCCGAGGACACCCCTGATCTCCTCTTCGGTCAGTTCCGGGATGGAGAACCGCTTACCGCTGCCGAGTTGCTGCCTGAGGCTCGGGTCGTTGTTGAGGTCAAAGACGCGGCACGAGACGAGGACGCATACGCCGCCGATGAGGCGCAGCCGCGCTACCAGGTCGAGCGCAACGTTCAGCGCCCGCTGGTCGCGTGCCATGGACAGTGACAGGGCGTCGATCTGGTCGACGAGCACCAGCACGCGCCCCGCCGCGGCTAGTCGCTCGGCCACGCGTTCGACCGAGTCCGGCAGGCGCAAGCTCGTGCGTAGGTCTTCTAGGCTGCCGATGCCAGTTAACTGCTGATCTGCTTTGATCGCGAGCACCGTCTCGCCCGCCTCTTCGAGGGCTAGGAGGACGTCCCGCGCGACGATCGTCTTGCCCATTCCGGCTTGGTCTAGCAGCAGCGCTAAGTCGTCCTCCTCCCGAGACTCGCGCGCCCAGCGGACGACGTCATCGACCACGGCCCGCCCCAGGTGCCGCCCCGTATTGCCGAACGTATGCTTATGCTGCCGCAGCACGGCCCCACAGGCTCGAGCAAGATCACGAAGATCCTCCAATGCCGGCTGCGGGTCGAGCCTGACACCGTCCTCCTCCGCGAGGCTCGCACGCAAGCCCTCGGCGGTGAACTCTCCACGGCGGCGGGCCGCACCTCCGACCCGGTCGCGTAGGAGACGGAAAAGCCTGATTGGAGGCTCGCCGCCCGCCGGCATCCACCGCGGCACTGCGTCCCGCTCGATCTGGGTGAGGCTCGCGATCTCGACATCTATGTGGCTGACGAAAGCGAGAAGAAGGTCGGCGTCGCCCGATAGTGAAGCGCCGAGATGCGGCTTGATCTTCCGGAGGAGTGCCTGCTGCGCTACGCTGAGCCGCGCCACCCATTCGGAAGCATTCGCGCTGTTGACGGCCCTCTCACATATCTCCCTGAGGGCATGGTGCTCGTCGTGGGGCTCTCCCGTGTGCAGCAGAAGGCGGTCTCGGCCGCGCATGAAGTCCGGACGGTTGAACTGCTCTTCGAAGTCTGTCCAGAGGCCCGCCCACGCTTCGCCGTTGTCTCGGATATTCTCCTTGGCTTGGATGTAAGTGACGCCGCCGTCGGCGAAAGTGACCACTGTGTCGTCGACGGCGGTCGGTGCCTCAACGCGCACTCCTACGACGCGGTCGCGGTTGGGGCGCGGCGTTGCGTCGCACAGCCGGCCGAGGTACAGGGCCGCCACCGAGTTTTGGTACAGGATCCCAGACTGCGTCGTCGGACCACCGCGCTCAGGCATAGTACTTCTTAGTCGTTATCTTACGCTGTAAGCGGCACCTGCGGCGATAGATGCATGGGTCGGCAAGGCAAGATTATTAATCCCTTCGGTTATCCGTCTATGCTCCGAAAGTGAATCACGCATCTAGTTTTTATGCCTTGGCACACTTGGCAATTTTGCCGGTAGATCTAACTGATCATCAACTAAAACGTCTATACATATACCGGCGGCACGCGCATATTCTAATAAGACCAGTAAAGGGGGCTCGCGAACTCCCCTTTCATACCCGGATATGCTAGTTTGCAACAGCCTGTCAGGTGTCCCCAATACCCTTAGCATCTCATTCTGTGACAGACCTAACGCTTGACGGATACGTAGGAGTTTCTCAGGCAAGCGCTTAGGCTTCGCTGGCGTTGCACGTCCCATCAGGATGCTCCTCCTGACGGGGCGATTTCGGCTCTATTGTCCTTGATACTAAGACAATATTGTCTTAGTATTTTAATCCGACCTTGTGCCGCGTGGAACTCACATGCTTGAGATTCCCGAGCGGCCTCAATCATTAATGACTTTGGGCCTCTCTATGTATGTCCGGCATTTACATATACAGAAGTAAGGAGAAGCAGGTTCGCATGTGGTATTTCATTAAAACTGTGCTTCGCACTTTAATAGTCATTGGTGCACTCTCATCAGTATCTCCGGCACAAGTTAAATGGCAACCAATCCTGGAGCAAGAAGCTGGCTTTACTATCAGCTTTCCCGGACACCCCACTTATGGTGAGTCTACCGCTCCGGAAACCGGACAATCATTAGAAACTTATTCATTTTATTACAACGGTAATACGCTGCATATTGCCTTCGGCCAAATCCTCCCTGCTCCGAAGACGGCTATGGAGGTCAACAAAGTGATCAGCGACACGGCTGACGTCTACGCGCGAAACGCTGGCAACCTACTCAGGCAAGAGAAACTCCCGGACGGGGGTCGGCAGTTCGACAACCTCGTGAAGACGCCATCGGGTCTTATGCACCTGCGGTCCCGCGTCTACGTCCGCAGGGGGATGATGTTTACGCTCTCGTGCGGCTCCTACTCTTCAGACGGCATCGACGAACGAATAGCTAAGCAGTTTTTCTCCTCCTTCAGTTTCACGAACCAGTCAACAGGGCGACAGGTAGCCAATCGAGGAAAGATACCGAAGAAGACATCACCTAAAGTAGTAGTTAGCAGCCGGTGGCATACACTCCGCGGGCCGGATGGCGACTTCGTAGCCGAATTCCCCGGCAAGCCGGACTACAGCATTAACACGAGTTTAGGCGCTAGCCTCCCGCTCCACCAATACCGCTTCGCCTACGGCGAGAACTTCTTCTCGGTTTCTTATCGCGAGCAGAGTAAACCCGGTGCTTCCCGCGATCTGGAGTTAAAACAAGCGCTGAAGAATTATCATGTCGCACTTCCCGGGTGGCAACTCCTGCGACAGGTGGAGATGCCGGACGGCTACTTGCTTGAGCACCGCGGGATGTCAACTGGATACCCGATCCTGGCGCGCACCCGGCTCTACCTACGCGGCTCACGTCTCTACTACGTCACGAGCATGACGAAGAACCTGTCTGGCCCGAACAAAGGCGACCTGACCAGATTCTTTGAATCTTTTCGCCTCCTATAGATTGCTGGGAGTACTCTAGGGATTCTTGGAACTCCGTGATGAACACGGCAGCAAACATGTGAAGGCCGACGCTAGGCACCGCACAACAGTTATTCGACCCAGTCAGCAGTTAATTACGCTTGCCAAGCTACGACAATTCAAACCATCTATAATGTGAGCTATGAGTTCACCACTGGACAATGAAAGAAAGATGACCCTCGCCGAGGCCGCTCGGTATTTGAACGTCTCACCTCGGAAGGTCGGCTCCATGGTTAAGGCCGGCCTTATCCAAGTTAAAACCGATCCTTTGGACCGTCGTAGGAGGCTTGTGCTTGTTGCGGATTTGGACTCGCTCAAGCGGGAGTCATTAAACAGGCGCTGAGTCACTTACATGAAGTGATACGCCATCGGTTCGTGAATAGGTGTCGAGTGCGGATAACCCGAGTTGCCGTACTGACTCCAAATTATCTTGACGGGGATGAAAATCTGTAATACTTTCTGCGACCAATTTAGTTCTTTGTACAGCGAAGCCGCCACGAGCTGCAACTCGTAACGGCTTCTAACTCCCGGATCGGAATCGGCGACCGAGGAGCCTGACTGCATTGTAGCACGGTCAACCCCGTCAACCCCGTCAACCCCCTCACCCTCCTGACGTACCTCCCACGTCACGAAAGCTACCTACAGTCGAGCGACTCTTCGCCCTTGAAATAGGTGTGAGGTAGTTGCATGACAGTTCCAAAACATAGCTGGATTCAATCTACCTGATCGGCCCTTTAGCATAGCCGGTGATACATGTGAGTTCTGTGCGGAGCTTACATCTTACGGGCGCGCCTGTCCTTACACGCTCATTTCGAGTGAGGAGCTTAGAAAATGCTAAAGGTCGTCCAGGAAGAAAATACAGTATCAAGACCCGTTACCCTTAAGACTGAGAGTAGACTGACGGATGAAGAGTTGGAGTATCTATGTTTACGACTCAAGTTGTCTCAACCAGCAATTGATATCGTCACTAAGATTCGGACGTCGCCGCCTGTTCGCCTTGTAAGAGGCGGAAGGAACAACGTGAGGGGCCGCTACCCCAGCCGGCTGATGGGCGTCACGATACAGTTCGAAAGCCACAAATGCGAGTTGCCGATTATCTACAAACTTGAATACCCACAGAAGTATGGCCACGAGTACATCGATGTCCGCGAATATTATGACCAACCGTACAAATTCACACTTGAATATGTGAATGAGAAGGGGAGAAAGGCTTGGGCCACCTATACCCCTGACTTGTTCGTGATTAGTGACACATTACTTGAGTTTATCGAGTGTAAAACTGAAGAAGATCTTCGCCTACTAGCAAAGAAAAAGCCATGGATGTACAAGCTCGGCAAGGATGGCCAATGGCACTGCCCACCCGCCGAGAAAGCACTGAACGCATTTGGCTTTAGCCACAGAATCATCTCTTCTGCTGAAATAGATAGGACGCTGTACAGCAACATCCTCTTCATCGAAGACTACCTAGATGTAAACACTCCTCCCGTCCCCTCTGACATACGTGAGACCGTGACAGCGATAGTTGGTGGAGCCGGTTGTGTCAGCCTAGCCGAGTTGCTTGAGCTAACGCTATATGCAGGCGGAACCGCTGACGACGTTTACACCCTTATTGCAACGGGCGGGTTATATGTTGACTTGTCTGCCGAGCCCCTCGATGAACGCAAGTATGTTCGCGTTTATCTCAATCAAGGAGCGGCAGAATTACACCACCCCGGCGATCCTTACTTCGAGTATGCCAAAGCGAAGTACATTGTAGTCCGGGAAGGAGCACGCTTTGCTATTGACAGCCGGATTCTTCGTGTTGCGCTGGTTGCCGAGAACAAAGTTTACATGGAAGGCGAAGATGGTACTGAGCCCTACATGTCACTCTCTCACTTTGAAAGATTAGTCAGAGATGGCGCGATCAGGTGTCTGGATTTTGATAGAGAATCCAATCAGGAGAACGAGGCCTTAACAATAATTAATTCAGCGACGAAGAAGGCGATCGAAAAAGCTAACTTCATTAAGCGAGTCTTGGAATGCCATTTCAACGGGGATCCCTTACCGGAACAGGTACCTGAAAGAACGCTCGCTAGGTGGAAGGCTAGATGGTTCACCGGACAGCGCCTTTACGGGTCAGGTTATGCCGGCGTTGTCTTCAATTACGCTGGCAGAGGGGATCGCGAGACGGTAAAGATAGAACCCTCCGTTCGCGCGGAGATGGAGCGACTTATTGACGTCGACTATGAGAATGAAATAGCGCAGGGCATGTTCGCCGTCTGGTCGAAACTCGTGCTGTGGTGTAAGGAACGGTCTCCTCAACTCCGCCCACCGCATTATGTGACTTTCATCCGCTACATAAAGAAGCGTCCTGCATATTTGCAGGCATTGAAGAGGCTCGGCCACCGTGCAGCCTACGCGCATCAGCCTTTTTACCTATGGTTAGAGAAGGATACGCCTCCGCATGGCTGCCGCCCATTCGAGATTGCGCACATCGATCATACTGAACTAGACATCGAACTCGTAGACCCTGAAACCGGCGAGAGTAGGGGAAGGCCATGGCTTACTTTGATGATAGATGCCTTTTCACGTCGGATTCTAGCTTTTTTCCTCACTTTTGATCCGCCCAGCTACCGCTCCAATATGATGGCCGTTCGTGAGTGCGTTCGCAGGTGGGGGCGACTCCCGCAGACGATCGTAGTCGATGGCGGCAGCGATTTCCGTAGCGTGTACTTTGAAATGCTGGCTGCCGCCTTCGAGATCACCATCAAGACTCGACCGGGGCACGAGCCGCGTTTCGGAACATTAGTGGAGCGGATTGTTAACACTACCCACGCCGAATTGATCCACCTTCTCAGAGGTAACACCAAGATCAGGCGCAATGTGCGTCAAGTCAGCCGCTCACACGACCCGAGCGGGCTTGCCGCTTGGACGATGGAAATGCTCGACGAGAGTCTTTGTGATTGGGCTTATAACCGATATGACACAGACATACATTGGACGCTGAAACGCTCCCCACGTGACGTCTTCGAGTCAACATTGAGACTTACCGGAGAAAGGCGTCACCGTCTCCTCGCCTACGACAGAGAGTTTCTAATTTTAACCATGCCTTCGACGAGGAAGATGACCGCGAGAGTTCAGAACTGCGGGCGCGTCAAAATCGACGGCGACTACTATGAATGTGATGAACTCGGCCAAGTGGCGGTTGGAACGGATGTCGAGGTGCGATTCGACCCTTACAACATTTTATACGCGTATGTGCGCATAAAGAATCAATGGGTACGGTGCGTATGCAGGCACTACCTACGGCTAGAAAGGCGAACCGAGCGCGAGCGCAGGATATACAGTGCCGAGGAGCGTCAGCGTAAGCGGCTAGGCTCACTAAACTTAGTGGATAGAGCGATTAAAAGGGCATTAGAGTCTAGGGAAGATAAAGTTAAGGAGGAGAAGCTGATTAAAGCACGGAAAGAGGCTCAAGGGCGAACGAGAGATAATGAACACCCCTTAAGAAGAATTCTTGGATATCTGTACCAGGAATTCAATCCACAGTTAGAAGCCACAGGCGTAGGTGAGGCGTCCGAGATCGCCGTCTCTCCGGCTTCAGGGAGCTCGTTATTTGCCAACATTGATACCAGTTCAATTCCGTTACTTGAGGAGTATGTGGGTTAAGAATATGGGTAAGAATACTAGACAAACTGACCCTGTCGATTGGACTGCGAGCTTGGAAGGATTCAGACGGTATAGAACAGCCCACAACAGGCTCAAAGAGGTAACATCCGAAGTTAAGAGCGCAATCAAGCGCCGCGGCCATGAAGGTATCATCATGGTCGTCGGGCCAACTCGCGTCGGCAAGACAACTCTTCTGAGAGGTGTTATTAACAGCATTCTCTTAGAGAAGATATCCGAGTTAGAGAAGGATCCTGGCTTTCTACCTGCTGCGTGGATGGAAGCCTACTCTTACAAACGCGGGTACAAATGGAAGGATCATTGGTATGGATGCCTGAAAGCGGTCTACGAGCCGTTGATAGAGCATAAGGTGGCAGGTTATAGCATTGCACCTGACAGGGATGCCCGTCATGCGCCCTCAGGATACAAGTACGAACAGGAAGACATCCTACGCCGCTCTTTCGAGAATGCTGCCCAAAACCGCCGGACGCGTGTTTTCGGGGTCGATGAGGCACAGAGCCTTGTCATAGGAAGCCCCTCGAACCTCCACCGCTCACACGTCGAAGTAATCAAGTCGGTTGCCAACACCAGTGGGGCGTTGCACATCCTGTGTGGCAATTTCGACTTGCTTAAGCTATCAAACCTCAGCGGCCAAATCGGAGCCCGCAGCACCAGGCCAATACATTTTAGCCGATACCATCCTAATAGAAATTCGGATCTCGAATCGTTTGCGGCGGTGGTTCTCGACCTCGCTTCTAAGATGCCTGTCTCCCAGCCCCCTGATTTTAATAAGCCGGAAATATTGGAATACTGTCTGACAATGAGTCTGGGACTTGTTGGTTTGTTGAAAGTCTGGTTTACCGACGCACTCGGTGACGTTCTCGAAAATGGGCGGGCGACAGTAACGCTGAGGGATCTCGAAAAGCATGAGCCGCCGGAAGATGTCCTCGATACAATTTCAAAGGAAATCGTTGAGGGTGAGGCGCTGCTCGTACAGAAAAAAGGGAAAATCGGACTCATCAAGTTGCGGATGCTCGAGGGTGCTTTCTTTAACGAATCTGAAGAAGCCGCATCCCCGCCTAAGGAAAACGGCGGCAAGCAAGCAGGTAAGAAAAGACCCCGAAAAAATAAGAAGCTCGAGCGTACGCCAGCGCGAGATGCTGTGGGAGGAGGGAGAAAAAGACGTGCCGCATAATTCTGCGGCCATGAACGAGTTGCCCGTATGGGAGGCCCTAAGCATCCCCAGTCGGAGCCGGCTTTACCACATGATGCCGATCGGCATAGGTACGGCTTACGTGGAGAGCGCGACGGGTTACAGCTCTCGGCTGGCCGCCGCCCACAGCGTAACGCTAGCGGTCCTGTTTGGATACGAAATCGCCCCACTGCTCAATAAAAACTACTTACGGAACGGCGAGGCGCGGTCGAACAAGAACGCCGTGCTGGCTAACTCCTTCCGTACGCTGGCTCCAGCCGTCGACGGGTTCGGGGTAATAGCTGAATCCTACATAGATGCACTGCACAAGCTCACGATGAGAGATGACTTGCGTTATCTCACCATGCTGCCATGGAGAGGAGCAATATCTTACCGCCACTTGATACGGTTGAAGCGAGCATGGTGTCCAGCGTGTTACGAGGAGTGGGATTGTAGCGGTGAACCGATATATGAGCCGCTCATTTGGTCGCTTGCAGTAGTTACTATATGTGATCGACATCGACGGCGCTTGAGCTCACGTTGCCATAGTTGCAAGCGCGAGTTGCAGCACCTCGCTTCCAGAGCGCGGCCAGGCTATTGCCATTTGTGCAAAGCATGGCTGGGGCGTTCGGCGATCTTCGCGCAAGAGAAGTTACCTGCTGGTGAAGAACTAGAGCGGCAATCTTGGGCGTGTAATCAAGTAAACGACTTGCTTAAGTCAGCTCCGACTGTGTCATCGCTACCCCAAAGTTCAACATTAGCCAGTTCGATATCGCGGAGCATTCGGAGTTCTGCATTTAAGGATGAACTGGCTTTTGCACGTAAGAGTGGGATTCCTCAATCAACAGTGAATGACTTGTGCCGTGGCAACAGCGTGCCTCAGCTATCGACCTTACTAAAAATCGCATTCTTCGCCAGAGTGTCTATCACAGATCTCGTTATAGGGAGAATTCCCGAAATATCAGAATCGCCGGTTTTAAGTAAGCCCGACAGCCCCCAACCAAAGGCTGTAAAAGCCGCTACGCCGCATCATCGATGGAACGATAAGAAGTTGTTTGAGATCCGAAGGTCTTTTGAAGAATTGCTTGAGATACGACCTCCTCTGCCGATGATACAGATAAAGAACCGCTTAAATTATCCTGCTAGCACTCTGTCTTCTAAATTCCCAGACTTACACCAAAAAGCCGTCGCAGGATACAGAGAATATATCAAGAATCGGAGGCAAGCTTTTTGGAGACGGGTTAGAAAAAAACTGAAGACTCAAATGGAGAGTGGAACTCCTCTTAGTGTCTCCGAGGTGGCTAGGGAGATTGGACGTAGCAGGACGGCAGTGGTTAAGCGATTCCCAACGCTCTGTATGCACCTTTCAGAGCATTGGCTTAAACGACGTGAAGAACATTGGGGCCGAGTTAGGACGTTCCTTCAAGATGCATTACTCAATGACCCTCCATTACACCTTAAGGCCATTGCGAAACAACTAAAGTTGAGCCACACCAGCCTTTATAAACGCTTTCCACAAATTTGCTACGAGATCGCTGCGCGTTATGCACTTCACCTACGACAGATCCGCATTCTGAAGAAAGACTCGCTACGAAGCGAGGTGAAAGGCATTGCAACGGCCCTGTGCGAACAGGGCATTTATCCGTCGGTACGAAAAGTATCGCAGCAGATATCAAAGCCAGTGTCCCTGAGAAGCAGTAAAGTTGCGCTTGAATCCCTTCGCGAGGTACGGCATGAGCGCGGTCTTGTCTTAAAAGCATGAGTGGCAGAGAGTAACAGGTATAAGAGATGGACGATGCTTCAAATGTTAGTATATGGGGAGACTATGCCTTCATAGTTCCACCGCGCAGTAAGTTCTACCATCTTGAACCAAGGGGTATTGGGACACCATACATAGAATCTTTAAGCGGTTACATTGCACGGCTTGCACAGGAACATTTCGTGACCCCTTATGTTCTACTAAAGGAGGTCATCCTATTGGAAGCCACCTTCAGATCGATAGCTTATAACTCTTCTTTACATAGGGCCATAAATGGGATGGGGGTAACCTCATCGAACCTTATTAAGTCACTTGAATCTCTGACCGGACGAAATGATCTTGCTCCGACAACGATGGGCAAATGGGTTAATGTACTCCCGGATCGCTCTCTAATCCGCACAACGCGAGCTTGGTGCTCGGCTTGCTATGAAGGGTGGCGAGAAACAGGCAGAGTAGTTTACGACCCGTTAATCTGGACACTACAGAACGTAAAAATATGTCCGCTACATAAGATTGCTTTAACCTCATCCTGTCCAACTTGTGGGGCAACTCTTCTTCATCTCTCTTCGCGATCGCAGCCTGGATTCTGTACACGTTGCAAAAGATGGTTAGGCTGTTCAATTGATAGGACAAGCCTTATCAGTTCCCCCGAAATGGGGGAAGACGCAAAATGGCAACTATGGAAGGCTGAATCAGTAGGATCAATTCTTGCGAATGCGTCGAGCATTACAAGCCCCCCAAGAGAACAAGTAATAAGATCATTGAAGCTCTGTATAGACAATCTCAGTTGGGGAATAGTCAGCCGTTTTGCTTCGCAATTTGAAATCCCCTTGGAGCGTTTGCAGAGTTGGCTTGGCGGCAATCGAAGACCGATTCTTCAGACTATACTCCGAATAACCTATAGAGTAGGGATTTCGCCATTAGCCTTCCTCTGTGGAAACTTAGAAATAAGAAATGCCTCTCTAAAGAAGGGAGTACTCAAGCGTGACAACATACGTAAATTAGGAACGCTACCGCTGTCATGTGATAAGGTAAAGAAAATTTTAATAACCGCCACATCACAGGAGCGGCCCGAGTCACTCGAAACCCTCATTGGTCTCACTGGGTGGGATAGGATCAAACTAAAAAATCATTTCCCTGAACTCTGTGCAACTATTATTTCTCGCTATGCAGACCATTTTCATAGGCGTATTGATAAAGCTAAGGCCTTACCTATCCTGAAAGCTGCTTCAAACGAGAACCCGCCACCTGCCTTCATCGTGGTAGCTCGGCGAATCGGCTATCGTACCGGGGCGCTCAAATTTCATTTCCCAGAGCTAGCCAGAAAGATCATTTCTCGCTACAAACTTCACCGGCACAATATCGATTGGCAATTTGTTGAGAAATCTCTGAAGGCAGAGCTTTCAACGATTCCGCCCCGTTCTATGAGCGAGTTTACACGCTCTATTGGCGTATCCCGCAAATTGCTCCTAAAGAGATTTCCCGATCTTACTATAGCTAGTTGCGATTGCGTGTGACTTGATAGCCGCAGTGTTCGAACCAGCCCACGCAGTCGGCGC
>WUUC01056307.1_pt1 | contig 38870 bp, 27 predicted proteins | sample 6278441 | NCBI WGS metagenome assembly WUUC01 (sample SAMN13675441, study PRJNA597444) | soil metagenome | isolation source: soil | place: USA: Washington | collected 2017-10
AGACTGCGCCGTCTCCTACCAAGATCGCGGCGGCAAATACCAAGGCCAAACCGGACTAACTTATTCGCGTCTGTAATTGTGTTGTAGGTTGTAACTGGAAGCATAACTTTGCCGCTCCGGCAAGCTTATGCTTCCAATAGCGCACGGCAAGCTTATGCTTCCAAAATGTACAAAAGTTGCTGCCGGAGTCCCGATTCGGCTAACTTTAGTGTGTACTCTACTTATTCAGTCCCATTTCGGTTTTAACTGCCCGCAGAGCTTGCTTGAAGAGGCTATCTCGTCCGAGGCTCGGTAGACGTTTTTTGACATGCTCCCGCACTCTGGCTTCCGACACATATAGTTCGGAAGCTGTAATCTGGTTTATCGCGGCTCGTATCTCGTTGCGGAGTTGCTCGACTTTCTCCTTTCTATAAGCGTCCCGGTGTTTGATGTACCGTGATGTTATAGCTTTAGACAACTCCGGGAATTTTCGTCTAATAAACTCCCTATTATGGTCGAGGCGTCTTGCGACCTCTGAAAAGGAAGGAGGCGGCTGCGCAACAAGTGCAACCTGTAACCGCTCGCGATCAGTATCTATGTTGAAAGGCTTGTTTCGATAATTCTTAAATCGTTCGGCAATAGCAAAACATAATTCAGGATAGTTGTAGTAGTAATAGTAGCCGGTACTCTGACAGCCTAAACGCCTCAATACCTCTTGTAAGGACGGCGGTGGTTTCTCCTTTAGCGCCGCACGCAAGACCCTATTTATCTTCTTAGGCTCTGGGTGCCTACTGTTTCTATATTCGTTGTATCGCCTCACTATCAACGCGCATTGCTTGGGGAAGTTGTTGCTTAACCTTGCTGGGTAGTATCCCATCCGCTGCGCGACGGCTTCGAGAGCTGGTGGTGGGTGTTCTCCTGATGCCAAGCGAAGCTTCTCTTTTACCTCATCCCAAGGAACCGGCTTTTCGGGATGGGATGTGCCTTGTACAGGCATGGCAATTCGCTTTTCGAGCACCTTCTGACTGTCAGTATCAGACAACAGGTCGAACGGCGAGATGTTTAATCGGGACGAGATCTGAAGCAATACCGGTAGCCGCAGCTTCGTCTTGCCACTGAGTAGTCGCCGAACCATGCCGCTCCAGAGGCCCACTAAGGTGGAAAAGCGATTGATGCTACCGCCCCCAACTTGGTCTATGCTTTTGCCGAAGTTGGCAATGAATCTTTCGTGGGAAGGCGATGCCGTAAGTGCTAGCATGCGAGTTAAAATCTCACTGATTGAATTTGTTATTGAAACTTGGCGTGCCAACTCCTCTTTAGATATCGACGGGACAGTGGAGAGATCACCATTTACTTTGAGATTGGATAAGCCGAGCCATCCTCCACACCTTGAGCAATAACCAGGGTAAGAAAATGCGGCAAGGACGGGCAACGGATGGCTACATCGCTGGCATATCTCTCTTAGCCACTCATGATGCCACGGACAAATAGAGACGGCCTCAAGCGTCCAGATAAGGGGTTCATATAAAGGCTTTCTTTCCCTAAGTCTTTCTTCATGACATGCCGCACACCAAGCCCTCCTAGGGCGCAGGAGCCCGATTGGGGAGAAAATATTTCCCCAAGTAAGCAAAGTCGTGCGACGGATATCGTCGCGATAAGTTAGCTGCTCTAACGCTGTTACCGTCGTCTCAGCAATTTTACCAACTCCATTGATTTGACTGGCTGAGAAACCCAAAGAGCCGGAATAGTGGCAAGTTATCTTTCTTATTGACGGATAAATTCCCTTACAAAGCAGCAGGTGGGAGGACACACAGTGGGCTTCCGAAAGGCGTGCCACATAGCTCGTTAAGCTCTCAACCTTCGCTGTCCCAATCCCTATCGGTTCTAACCGAAAGAGATGGCTACGAGGGGATGATGGGGGCGATTTAACATCCCAATGTGGATAAACTTGATGGGTTACATCTTGTCGGACAATACAACTCTCGGTCATGCTATTTTCGTCCCAACTTTATCCCTGACAGGCTTACGTCTACCGACACGACGCTGACGACGTTTTTGCTGGGTATTAGGTAGCTCTGAGTTGAGAGGTAGAGTGCTTTCTTCCGCAGACTTTGGCGGCTCTGCTTCGAGACCCAAGTCTCGACGAAGAAGAGACCTCGATAAATCACTATCTTCAAACTCCGTTTCACCCAGCATGGCCTCGCGCAACATCGTAGTACATTTCTTGATTGAGAACGCCTGACGTTCCAGATAGGTAAGTTCCAGCGACGGCCTATCATCTTCTAAGGCCATCGCAAGTGCGCGCGTTAACCAGTCCTTAAGCACGCCGACACAGCCGATAGTACGCTCATAAAAGTAATCCCATCTTGATACCAAATCAGGTGTTTCCGCGAGCGGGAGGTGTTGCTGGAAGGTATAAAGTACGTTGAGAAACTGTTGTCGGTGCGAGGGGTGGTCAGCATGGTAACGTCCAAAGTGAATGTCTATGCTGCGGCGACTCAATTGACCATTCAAGTTGCGAAGAGGGTTTAACTCGTAAGTGCCACACAGTACATGTGTCGTTTCAGATTTATCCACCAAGGACTTAATGATATTTAAATGATTAAGAAGTTGGCGTCCCGAAGTGGTAACGCCCAAATATTGGGCATCATCAAGTAAGAGGGCGAAAGGCCGCCTCCGTTTTAGTGTTCGTTCCGTGGCAATTCGTAACGCGCGAGTCGCTGGTTTTTCACTACCAATCAATTGCAGGTTGCTTTCGCTGCTCCCAAAGTCATCAAGGCGTTGCTGCCCCCACCGCTCAATTTCGAGTTTGTGCTCTACGAGTGGCTCTTCCAGTTCAGTCAATAAACGTTTGAAATAATCTTTCCAGTCGAAGGTGCCGGTTGTGGGGGCAACTAGCAATGAAGTAATAATAGGAATACGTTCTCTATCTTCTGCTAAGGTGGTTAGCGTAATTGCCTTTAGGTGTTCGCTAATATGTTCTAAGAGTGTTGTTTTACCGACACCGGTAGGACCACACAGATAAATAATAGATCCTGGATTAGAATCACGAATCGCACACCGCAACTCTTCATAGGCACTCAGAAGTAAAGGATGCCTAGCCTTAAACGCACGGAAATATTCAAGACGCACCTTACGGGGCCGTTTGAGTATGTCTAGTTGTGAGGAACTTGACCTTTCACTGCCCATCCTTAAAGCTCCCGGTATAATTCGAGTTCCGCCGTATTGTCAGATGATTGAGCGAGCGGCGCTTCCGTGCTAAAGGGCTGGTCAGGCGCAAAAGATGAATGACCTGTTATCTCATGTGCTTGATGCTTCAATCTATCGTTAATTACGCGCAGTATGTTTAGTGACTCTCTATCAGCCGCCCTTTGCCTAAGTAATAATTCCTCGGATTCAACAGACTCTAAGAACTGAGCCAGCTTAAGCGCCGTAATGTTTAACTTCCCTGAATGTTGCGCCTGTCGTCTACGCAATTCGGCTGTTGCTATCATCACTTCCCGCTCGGAGCGATCACGGAAAGTTTGAGGATGCTGCGAAAGGCATTCACACCACTGACCGCGCACATATGCAAAAGCTAAGCTTGAGTCGAACGGGTCATAGCGCACCTGAACTTGCTTACCTTCGACTGTTGGATCGCGAAAAGCATCTGACCAGTAATAGATGTTTCTAATTTTGATTCCACGCCCTGGCTGAATCTTTGCCATCCCCTTCGGAGTTGTTGGGAAAGTGAACATCCGAAAATCATTGTTGTAAGCGATCAGCTTGTGGGTGCGTTCCCCCGTGTTTAGCATGCCAGCAGCAAAAGCATCGCGCGGACTCTGACTGAGTGCCGGATGTTCGATAGTGTCATACACTTCGTAAGCCCACTCGCATAGGTATTGATAGAGTTTGCCCAATGTCCAAATTGCATGCGTTCGTGGGTTAGTAGATTTAGTAACCTGGCGAACATTACGCATAATCTGTGTATTGCCCTGAAGGTTATGTACGAAGCGTGTGTTGGTAGTGCCAAAGAGCCTTTCGCAGACAGAGCTAAAACGACTCTCTCCTGGCGGTCTCGTCTTCTTCGTTGATTCATACCGGGCTAGGAGCGTCTCGAAGTAAGTGCTAGAGAATTCCAGCCCCCCATCAACTACGACAACCTGCGGAAGTCTGCCGAATCTACGAACGCATTCCCGTAGAACCATCATGCAGGAGCGATAGCTCGGCGGGTCAAAGGTCAAATACACTGCGAGAATCCGCCTTGAAAAGGCGTCCATCAGGAGGGTTAGCCACGGCCTTCCGAGCTTCTGACCGGTTACAGAGCAGACTACTTCAACGTCGAGTTCGGTGTGATCAATATGCGTGATGTGAAAAGGGCGCTCGCCGTGGCGTGGTGTGGTAAGTGCTAGCTCCCAGTAGAACTCTTTGTGCTTGTATGCGGCCTTATGTCCCTGACGCTTTGATACTTGCTCATAACGGGGGCGTAGCTTGACCGCTCGGATAAAGGTTTTATAGCTTGCAGGCAATACTCCTCGTTGTTTACAGGCGAGAAGGAATTCTGCATATGCCTCAGATTTACGCTTTTGTTTAAGTGTTTCGTATCCATTTTTTATAAATTCATCTATAAGCTCTCGGGTAGATTTAGATAGCCTACTCCTCGTATTGCCCTCCTTCCTGCGTGGCAACAATCCGACATAGCCAATACCGTAAGTCTCCTCTGCAATACGATATTGTGCTCCCCAAAATCTTAATGTTCGCTCCGGAATCTCTTCCTTTGTAGGTAACGGCTCGCCACGAATGTAGGCACGAACAATCTCTAAGCGGTAATTAGCCTTCGCGTAGGAATGTCGGTCGGCCTGCTCAAACCGTCTCTTGGCTTCTGGATGAATGCCCGCAGGAACATCAAGATCGACACCGACAATCTGGCCGTCTCGAACAAGTTTCTCGAAAGCTGTAATGGGAACTTCACTGAACTCTCCGGTCTCCTCAAGGAGCCCGACCATTGTCTCACCGACATTAGCTATCATCCATCCTTTGCCGTCCCACTGGACGGCGCTGCCCGCAGCCAAATTCAGAAAGAGAGGGCTATCATTCCTGTCTAGCTTAGGTGTGTGGATTAAAGCTGCAAACGCTAGGGCGGTATCACGATCAGGGAAAACACATACTTTCTCCGGTTCTGCTAGCGGCTCAGCATGAAGATCAACATATAATTCGCCAGCTGCGATCAGCAGAAAGATACTGTCATTGCTCGCCAAGCCCTCTAAGTGCTTGAGCAATGCCCTTAAAGTTATGCCGGGCCGTGCTTTAACCTCTGCGAGAATCGAGGTATGTATTGACTCCGGAACCGCCCAATCCGTGCGAAAATAATCATCCAGGAACTCAATGTTTCTTTGATACGTCCAGTTAATCTCAGCGGAGGTGCGAACATGGTAATAAAGTCCAAATTCCTCGGCATATGCCTCACCTGGCGGGCATCGCCATTTACCCGCCGGATCACGAACGTAACGGTTCTTATTCTTGGCTGTTAGCTCGATGAGTCCTTCTTCGGTTTTGCATTCCTCCCAACCGGCTTCTAAAGAACGAATGAGAAAGACATCAGGAGTGTGAAGGACGCCTAATCGTCTACCATTCGCGGCCTCATAGATGAGTTTAATAGGTGATGGCTGATCGTAATATTCCAACACAGTGTCGTCATACTCATATTCATGTATAAACGGTAATTCATTTTTGTGGCTCTCAAACTGAATAGTGACGCCCATCTTTCGACTCGGAAAGCGTCCTACTACATTGCCTCTAAAGCTGCGTACTCTGCGAGCAGGCTGGGAATTACGAATGTGCTGTATTAGGGCACGGGCTTCGTCAGGCAAGTTGAGGCTTTGGTACCAGTTCTCAAAATCTATATTGCTTAGCATTGAAAACACTCCTCTGTAGAACACTGATAATGCAGGTCACAGATATTTTGTTGGCGGATATGCCTTAACCCAGCCCAAACAAACTACTTGACAAGGCACAAAAGAGGATTACAATGCGGGACAGGCTTCTGAATACACGAAGACCGCCTCGCCAATGCGAGTTAAACAAATTGACCTGAAGCGTTCTTGGTTGGTCGCCGTTCGCTTCAGGTTTCTTTATTTATACTATTTTTGATTCCGTGTAAATACTTTTAATTGGTGGGAGCAAAGGGTTTGCTTGACAAATTGTCACGCATAAACAGTAAGTGCCTGTATATTGTTAATGATAACCTATAAGCTAGAAATTCTTGACTAGATAGTAGCTTCTTGAATGGAACTGCCATAGTTCCAAGAGTCTGGCTAAGGTATATTAATCAACCAAGTCTCTTGGCAATCTGCCGTAGTTGCCATGATGCTTCTTTCTCTCTATTAACCATCGGCTCAGTATTACTCTTCCTGCTTTCCCACTCCTGATGATGTGTAGCTAGTTGCGCGTATCGAGCAACATCGCGAGCCATCATGCCGGCATCTTCAAAGTCCAGCCACAGAACAGTGTAACTAGCCTCGAACGCTCCCTTATACTGTGTCGATTGAAACCGCCACATTGACGGCCTAGCTTCTGTGATAGCTGCTTTTAATTCTTGCTGGCTGGCCCGCCCCGCGAGGCGTAGGCGCGCGATGTTTATACACCTGCGCGGTCGTTTATCTTCTGGTGCTTGTGACTCGAAAATGTGAAGAGTATGTTCGGAGAAGTCGCACGCTAACTCGCCAAGCTTACTCTCGTTCAGGAACTCAGGTTGTAGCAATGCCTCAACACGATTCTTTGCAGGTAGGTCTAGTTCTAAGATTTCGGCGGCTGTAATCTGAGGGCGGAGCACATACCTCTCAATGAGATCGTGAGATTCCTCGGTGGTGATTAAATCTGAATTTAAGAGGATCTCTACAGAGATAGTGTCCACTTGAGTATTTACACCCAATCAATAATGGGCCTGCCTTCCTTATCCGTGAACTTGCCTATGATGATGTGCATGAAATCGACCATCAGCCAGAGGAAAAGTAAACCTCCAGAGATGACAGAGAGAATTTCGATTCTGAGATGTACCAGTACACCAGTGAGTACCAAGGTGAGGAGTTGAAGCCCGCCAGTGAGATATTTGCCGGTGTAGAAGCGGTGAATGCTAAGCAGGCCGAAGAACCAGAAGAGTAGGAGTAAAGTCAGCTTCTTCTCCCCACTAACCTGAATTTTATTCATGATTCTACCCGCGTCTGTTACGTATGTTGAGTATGTATGGTAAGTAGGGGCAAACTTTGGTAATTTAAGGCGGTTCCTTTGACAGTCAATATCGCCTTCTAATGCGTCTTGAACCGCGCCAGCACAAATGATGAGTGCTGCTGTGGAGCCTGGATTTTTCCCACTCCCCGCAGCACGAGAGAATTTAGATGATGTTGGCCTATTTAGGCAAGAAGCGGGAATAGATTTATTCAAATGCGTCTCATCAGGGAGATATTACTGATGGGACGCTCACACCGGCCACGACCCGCACGCTTGGGCGAGAAACTTAGACAGATTCGTGCTTCTCTTGATCTGACGCTCGAACAGCTGATCGAGCGCTTAGACTACAAGGATTCCCCAATCTATCCGACTAATATATCTGGGATGGAGCGAGGAGAACGCGAGCCACCATTACTACTCTTGCTTGCCTATGCTCGCCTCGCTAGAATCTCAACAGATGTGTTAATTGATGATAACCTCAATTTACCAAAAAATACTCCTTCCGAAAGAAGGAACATGAAACGTAGATGAGTCATTAAAAATCAGAAGAAACCAGAGTGAGCGTGACGCAGTAAAACTATGTACGCTACGAGACCCACAGTAAGATAAGCGAGTGCCTGGTATTTGTTGACTGCTACCCTCCAACGTTGCAGATTGTTTTAGTTTTTCCGAGGATAGCGCTAGTAAACAGAATGAGACGGCCCAAGACTAGGATCTTTGAGTTAAATAACTAGAAAAGACAAATAAACAACATCAAAAATCAATCGATGCCAAAGCGTAAACCGCGAAACTTAGGTTCAATATATACACCTGTTGAGTTTGCACGCTTGCTTGTTGAGTGGGGCATAAGAGATAAGCGGGATAAAGTCCTTGATTTAGGCGTGGGTGAAGGCGTTTTTACTTTTCTGGCCTTTGAGCGTTTACAGAAATTAGGAGCATCTAGTGGAGCGGCAAGTAACCAACTATACGGGAGTGAAATTCACGTACCAACTTTTCAAACGTTCACTGAGCACGCAGAAGAAAGAAATGTGGCATTTCCATACATCCAGCCAGGTAACTTTCTAACACGAGAGTTTCCAGAGGTAGATAGTGTACTGGGGAATCCGCCATATGTTCGTCGCTCTGCTATCAAGGATTTTGATGAACTGTCTAGGCTCAAGGTTACCGTTTTCAATGAATATGAGGTCTCACGTTTATCAGATCTCTACATTTATTTCCTGTTGCGTGCAGCTTCAACTCTTAAAGTAGGTGGCAGATTAGCTGTCATAACAGCGGACACTTGGCTAAATGTACGTTATGGCGAGGAATTTAAGAGGATACTTGTAGATAGCTTCGCCATTGAAACTATCATCTCTTTTGATAGGGCAGTCTTCCCAGATGCACAGGTGAAACCTGCTCTGCTTTTTGCGACCAAAACAAAAAGCACATCTGTGCGACGGAGCGTATGGTTTATTCGAGCACAAAACGGCTTGCCGCCGACTGACCTGCTGCCTTTAGTGAACCGTCGATATAGTAATTTGTCGGATACAACTGTAGCGAAAATTGAGTTGCGTGATTTGGACGCATCTGATACTTGGGGTAAGCATTTCAATTCATCAGACCTCATCAAAGAGATTACCTCACATACATTAATGACTAAGTTGCAAGATCAATTTAGGACTCACATTGGCGTTCAAACGTTAGCCAATGATTTCTTTGTACTGTCCTCCGAGCAAATTTCGTCACTGCAAATCGAGAATCGCTTTTTAGTGCCATTTGCTCATTCTTCACAATGCTACAAGGTACCAGTCATAAAAAAACTTGCGGTTGCGACGCATTTCTTATTCTATTGTTCCGACACGAAATCTGAACTGTACGGCACCAAAGCACTAAGATATATAGAAGCAGGCGAGAAGAAAGAAGTTCCGGTGAGGGGCAAAGGAACTTTTGTAATAGGTTATCAAAATAAAAAACGTATTAAGACAGATAGGCGTCCGCACTGGTACGATCTTCGGACTGCATTGGAGAAACGCAAACGTGGCATGATTTTACTGCCGCGTGTGTTTTCTCGTAATTTCCAAATTGTGTGGAACCAAGCAGGTTTTGTGGCCGGAGAGCCTTTTATTGAGTGTACTCCGAAAAGTGAGTTTGAAAGCGACTTAGAGCTTTATCTTGCAGTGTTGACAAACTCTTTAACAGAACTTTTCATTCGTATTCAATCACAGCTTTATGGTGGTGGGGCGCATACAGTTAGCCCGCGCCGTTTGAGGGAAATTCCTATAGTCAACTTAAAACTCTTAACAGAAAACCAGAAAGAGCTTTTACGTCAAGCTTATCGACAATATATTACAACTGCAGTGCGGGATCGCAGTATTATTGACCGCGTTTTATACAAGATTCTGAAATTAGAAGTTAGCAGTCAGAACCAAATAGCCGAGGCGCTTAAAGATTTGTTAAAACTATCAACCACCGCAAAGGCTAAATTTAGCTAAACGGAGATAGCATAGCTTATGACAAAAGTCTTCACTGTTGATGCTAGGGCTATTCTGACACTTGGTAGAGAAAGCATTAAGGATCATACAACTGCATTAGTTGAGTTAGTTAAAAACAGTTACGACGCTGATGCCACTAAAGTTGAAGTTGAAATATATGTAAATGGTCCTCAGCCTTATATACGAATTGCCGATAACGGCAGCGGCATGACTGAGCGTCAAGTTGAAACTAATTGGTTACGAATAGGTTATTCAGAAAAGAAAAATGAACGCCTCAGCAAATTGAACCGGCGCAAGACGGGTGAGAAAGGGATTGGCCGCCTTTCCGCTGATAGATTAGGTTCTCTATTGGAACTCCGAACTAAAGCGGCTGGTAAAACTTATGGCTTAGAAATCAATTGGGAACAATTTAGTCAAGAAGGCCAAGACTTAAACAAAATTCTTCTTGAAGAAATTTCTAGACCCACCGTCAACCTTCCACGCCTAATCAAAGGCCAAGCTTCTAAAACGGGCACAGAGTTAATCATACGCATCCTACGTCAAACGTGGACAGTTACTGATATTGAAAGCTTGTCTCGTGAATTATCAATGCTTGTCTCACCTTTCAAACGACTTAAAGATTTTCAAATCATTTTAAATACGGATGTGGCAGAAGGTTATAGCGGCAAGATTGAATCTGACTTTCAAGAGCAGGCTTACATCACCCTTGATGCAAAATTCGACGGTGTTGTTAACGTAAATTATACGGTCACCATACGAAGCGATAAAGGTGGCCGTAAACAAGAAAAGAAACAAGAACCATTATCACAATTTATACCTAGCAATGTAATTCAAACGTCCAAACGCAAGAAAGCTGAAGATGGGACAAGCGACGGCGCGCGATTGAGTTGTGGCCCAGTACACTTGATATTGCTTTTCTTCCCCCAAAAATCAGAACTTTTTGACTTGAGCCAATTACGCAAATTCTTGGATAACAACGCCGGAGTTCGCATTTATCGGGATAACATTAGGGTTAAACCATATGGAGACCCAAAAGAAGTCGAAGGAGATTGGCTAAAACTTGGTGCAACATTCGCGGCTAATCCTGCAGGCGCGAGAAGGAAGTCAGCTAACATCAGACCTAAGCAGCTCGTCGGAACTGTTTTCATCGGGCGGGATGCTAATGAACAATTAGTTGATAGTTCATCACGAGAAGGTTTAGTTCATGGCGATGCTTTTAATGATTTGAGGAGATTTGTTCTGCGTTGCGTTAGAGAAGTGGCTATTTATCATCATGAAATATACGTCAAGGAAAATCCAGAGGCTAAATCAAATGTAGTTGAAAAAGTTAAAGACCTTAGTGTAAGACTCAGTGATATACGAGAAGGCTTACGCTCTATATCCCCAATGTTAGTACGCACGGCGGAAGAGGCCGCGGAAGAAACAATAGAGAACATTGAGATCGCCCTTGATGCAATCAAGGACACAGTTACTTCACTTTCAGAACTCGAAAATCAAGCTGCTATATATAGGGGGCTAGCTTCAATCGGTATTGCTAGCGCCGTATTTGGGCATGAAATACAGGCACCTATCTCCGGCATCCCCGGATTTATTATTTTAGCGAAAGACCTTCTCGGAACTGATCCGCCACAAATTGATGAAGCTATAGAGGAACTCGAAAAAGCATTAGAGGATGCAGACAAAATTTCAGGTTGGGGTAAATTCGCATTGCTTAGAATTAGACGCGACAAGCGCCGGCCTAAGAAAGAAAATATAGAGAAGCTGACTCTAGATATAATAGAAGAATTAAGGCCTACACTAGACGCTCTCAACATAGACCTGAAACTAAAGACTGAACCGCTTGATGGTAAAATTCTCCCGATGAATTTTGAATCCGTTTTAATCAATCTTATTACAAATGCTTCTACTGCTTGCCGACAAGTTAAACGTAGCAGACATATCAAGGTCAACGTCAAAAAGAAAACTGACCGTGGAGTAAGGGGCGTTGAAATTGTTGTGTCAGATTCGGGTCCTGGCGTTGCGGTTGGCAATATTGAAAGGATTTGGGAGGCGCTTTTCACAACTAAAACAGAGGATAACCCTGGGACAGGCTTAGGGCTGACAATTGTAAACGATGTTGTCGAAGAAATGCGTGGCACACGCAAAGTGGATAGAGACCCTGATCTACAAGGAGCGCGGTTTACTATTTGGCTACCATTACAATAGAGGTAACGAAATGCCTGCAATTGGAATCGTTGATGATGAATCCCGGTACAGGGATACCGATGTTCGTAACCTAAACATACAAGGAAATCTTCCTAAAGGATGGAGGGCTATCGGAGTTTCGCCGTTTCCAAATCTGGGCGATTATCCAAGTTGGATAGCAGAAAATGAAATTGCCGTATTACTTGTTGATCAAGAATTAGGACGGCAATCTGGCAGTGCTGATGGTCATGTACATTACAAAGGACATGATTTAGTTAAGTCACTTAGGCAAAGGAACAAAACTTTACCAATGTACTTTTACACCAATTACGGCGGTGAAAAACCTGTAACGCAGCGAGTTACTGATGTAGAAGGTATCATTGATAAAAAAACTTTTAGAAGAAATCGCGTTGATTGGGTAAAGCGGATTACTCGTAAAGGTAAAGAATATTTTAATTCTGTTAAAGAACAATTAGCGCAATTAAATGATCTTTCTCTAAAAATAGCCAAAGGTGAAGCAACAGAAGAAGACAGGAAAAATGCAAAAGCCATTCAGATCAATTTAGAACTTCCGCTTACGACTGAGGCGTTTAATGATAGAAGTGAATGGCTTGCAAGGTACGAAGAAAAAGTGAATGAGTTTGAAAAATTAAGGGGGGAAATTGACACTTATCTTAAACAAAAAAGTCAGAAGAAAAAAAGATGAAGTGGAAGCGAGTTCCAAAAGAGAATACTGTGCAGCCAGCAAGAGGAGTCTATTCTGACTGGAAAGATATTCTTGCAGAAGAAGGTTTTCATCAATGTGTTTATTGTGCCCTTCATGATTCAACATTTGGGCAAAGAAACTTTCACGTAGAACATTACAAGCCTAAGTCTCATTACAGATTCAAACATTTAGAGCATAATATTAAAAACCTTTTCTATGCTTGTCCTGTTTGTAACGTCTTTAAAGGTGATAGTTGGCCACGTGCGCCTAAAAAGGATCATTCTGTAGAAGCGTACCCTAACCCTTCCAAATGTGATTACTGTGAATTATTCGATCTGATTGAGCCGTCTGGAGAAATTGCAGGTAAATTCACGGCCTCAAGGTTTCTAGTTGTAAAATTACACCTCAACCGGGAACAGTTAATAATTGAGAGAAAAATTCACTACAACGACAATAGAATGAATCTCTTAGATACTTATTTCGACTCGGTGAAAGCCGATCTCCTTGATGCTATTAGAAATGGAGATGAAGCAGCCTTAAATTTTTTTTCGCGCATAGAAAGGTTATATAAGGAATTATGTGCCTTAGGACGCGAATATCGTCGAACGCCTACCTATAGTAGTGAACAGATGCGTTGAATTATCAACATCTAATCTGGCGATAGAGACTTCAACTGGGGCCTACAAAGATGAATGAAGCATCGGAATTGAGGGCTATCGTCGATAATTGGCTCGTTGTAAACACCTCAGTTTTACTTACCGAAGGTTTACCCTACCCACCTACTGTCGAGGAATATTCGGAATATCATCCAGACGTAGGAAACTACCGCCACTATCACCTTTATGCAATTGGCGAAGGAAGTTCTGATTTCCGAACATTTGCCGACGCAGCAAATTACTGGCAACGACAAATCTGCGACTCAGTTACTTCACTTCTCCATCTCCTTGATGTGGTAGTTTTGTATGACAAAATCGAATACAACGCATCATGGTCAAGCGGGTGGGTGAATAATCCCGCTCTAAAACCGCTTTGTTCAATCCTACATCCTATTGATGACATAAATGATTGTAATAGTGAAGATGACGAAGATGATGACCCCGCCTTTGCTGCTTATAAGAGTAAAGGACAAATGCTCGAATTGTTGGGAAGGTCTTGGGAATATGAGGAATATCTCACTCCTGTCGAGTTGGCATATTTCAATGAAGAGAAACCGAAACCCGATATGGTGCGCGATGGTGCAATATACTATTTCAATTTGGCTAGGGCACTCGGAGCCCATTATTGGCCTGCTCCTCCGCGAGCCGAATTTCTGGCAGCAGAGATGGCTCGGTATGCCGCTAGTACAATTGTAAGCAGTCTCCAAGGGATAATTAATAAGTCCCTTGATCAAATTGTTCGCCAAGCATTAGTGCCCCTTGAGCCAGCTTCTAAAACTTACACGTTTCCTGGGTTCGGCTCTCTTGTGTTGGCTGACTGCAAGGATAGAAGTGAAGTGATTCAGAAGGCAATCGCTTACCGAAACTCTGACACAGCGAGGGCATTCAGGAGTTGGCTAGTACAACTCGAATACGCATTAATGGCTGGAGACGTGACGGTGATTAACAAGAGCCTTGATGACCTTCGAAATATTCTGGAAGACTTCAAAATCGGCAAGTTATCTGTGGATGATATATTAGGTGAGGCAGAGCTGAAACTTGGATTAGCCCCTACCCTAACCCTTCGGTCTGACCTTATTAAACCATTGCTCAGACGATTCAAGCAAAAACCAAAGCATGTGGTTTTTTTGAGAACCCATCTCGACCACGTTTTAAAAAATGCGAACCTCTGGTATCAAGTGCAAAGGTTGTTTCCCGAAACATTTGATGCATAAACATCTTTCCCACTGTCCTTGTCAACAATTCTCACGAGTCTGCCACGATATAGAATGAAATAATTAATTCGAGCAAAGGGACTTACCTGAAGCTAAGAGGGCTTACTTGCAGCCATCTGTTGCTTCCAATTTGCACTCTGGGCTATTAGCTTCGACTATGCCAAAGAATAACTGTTTCGCGCACGAAAAGCATTTCCGACCTTCTTTGCTTCGCTTGTGTCTTTTGCTTTCAGTCGTGATTATGCTCGTCTGCTTCTCACTAAACACTTTCGGGCAAGTTGCATTCCCTCTATCAGAACTAAATCCAGACTTTATGAAACAGATTACTGGTATGAGACAGATTACTGATATGAAAGCTATCGGCGACCAATTGTTTATTGGCACAGACAAAGGGTTGTGGTTAATAAATAATGATAACAAGCTAGCTGTTCAGGTTGTCAGTGCAGAGGGAGTTATAGACAAGTTCGAGGATACAAGTGAAATTATAATGCCAAACTATCATATGGTTTGGGGTGGAGAGGGACAATTTATTAGTAACCTTGAAGTTATAAATAATCGGTTGTTTGCTATCACACCTAAAGGATTATGGGTCATTAGCGAAGAGGGAAAGCATGCTACTAAAATTGAGGATATTAAAGGTAACTTTGTAATTGATCTTACGGAATGGAACTATAAAAGCAAAGTTGTGGGAGAACGGTTATTTATTATCACAAATCAAGGATTATGGATGATAAGTAATAACGGTAAGCACGTTGATAAGATTAAATCTGTAACAGAACCTATCGAACGAATGTGGACGAACGGAGAGTACCTATTTGTTTACCAGCAGAAAGACGAACAGGTCGCTAATACAAGAATTTTCGACAAAGATGGAAACATGATTACTACATTAAAATTTGATAATGTGGTGGATATAGCAGTAATTAAAGAGCATCAATTCGTTAACACAGGTTCTGATTTATGGGTTCTTAGGCTGGATGATAAGAAGCCTGTCAAAGTTGAAGGAATTGATTCCAAGCTTTCAATCAGTGATATTAAACCGTTGGGAGAAAAATTGTTCGTTAATACACAAGATAATCTATGGATCATCAGTAAAGAAGGTGAGCACCCTGCAAGGGCTGAAAAGCTTATAACTAGACGCATTTGGGACATGGCAGTTGTTGGCGAGAAATTATTTGTAGGAACAGATCAAGGCTTGGAGATTGTCAGTAAAGAGACTAAAAACCTGTCTAAGATTGAAGGTATTACAAGCGATGTATATAACATTAAAGTAATCGGTGAGCAGATTTTCGTGGTTTCAAATAAATGTCTATGGCTTATTAACAAAGACGGTACGCAAGCTAATCGAGTTAATAGTCTTAAAAATATAAGTGAAGAAACGGTGATATTTCACGACCAAATTTACTATTTTTTTACCCCGCCCGGCGACCTGCTTCCAATCGGATACCGAATTGACCGGAAATATAAGATTCATACACAACCATCTCCAACTGGCTGGTGGGCAACTATAATCGCTTATGTTTTACCTTCGAATTGGTTGCCAACAGAGAAAGTTCAAGCCAGCGCATGTTATTCAGATTTAGATGAAAAATGTGATGAACCTTATTATAAAACTATACCTAAAGAGTTTAGATTTGCCATAGCCGATGGCGATGCTTTGCCCCCTGACGGTAAATTTTCCACGCAAAAAGACTTTAGATATGAAATAGATTGGGGAAAGAATGAAGTTCGCTATTGGGTGAAAGATAAATGGGATAATGTTTTTCTACATACGGCTACATATTACGGAGTTCCAAGTCAGTATTTTTTTGTGGCTTTGCCTTTCATTCTTTCGGTCAGCTTTGTTCTAGGATGTTTCGTTTTAGCTCCTAAAGTCGGGTTTTCTCATTCCGCGATAATGAACCCTTGGCTGCGAAACTACTTTTCGCTGGGGAGTGTGCCTCTTCTGTTGTCAGCCTTGCCGGCGTTGCGGCGTCATATATTGAGAAGATATTCCGATTCAATTAACAAGGATAAGGAATTTACAGAGTGGAAAGAGCGTTTCGTCTGTCCTGATGAAGAGTTCCTGCCCGAAAATTTTGGGAAGAAGTTGGAAAGCGAAAGAAAGCTGTTGCTTAAGGGAGACTCAGGAGTAGGCAAGACTTCGTTCTTTAAGCATCTGATGGCTTATTACGTTTTGCAGGATAAGCCGAATCATCCCGCGAAAGTGTTTCCTGTCTATGTTTCTTTGACGAACTATGGTGGGAGTTCTCTAGAGGAACTTGTTTACACCCAGCTCTTTTCTTATGGGAAAATTACGGACGATGAGCTTGCGCCGATGTTTCTGGAACAGGGCGGGCTGCTTATCTTTCTGGACGGCGTGAACGAGGTTCAGAATGTCTCGGACAGGCGGAAGCTTAGCGAGTTTGTGGAAAAGTTCTGGACGAGCAATTACATCTGTCTTAGTTCTCAGCAGAGCTATCCGGAGATTGAAAACATCCCGAAAGTAGAATTGAAGGCTTTTATCCCAGCGAAAGTTCGGGAGTTTATTAGACAGAGAGTCGATGACAAGGAAACAGCCGAGCGTGTGATTAAGACGCTCACGGACGATGACTACAAGCTTTACAGTGTGCCTCGCGACCTTGAGTTCGCCGTGGAGATTCTCAATGGTGGACTGCAATCTGTGCCGAAATCCAGAACAGAGTTATACAAAATTATCTTTAGTTCTATCTTTGCTAGGTGGAAAGAGAGCGGCAACGCATATGCCGAAGATGTTCTTTGCGAACACGCCTACGCGATGATCGTACAACGCGACCTGGCATTTGATTCGGTTGATAATCCCAAGTTCAAGGAGATCGCCGAAGACCTCTTCAAGCAAAAGTTCCTAGTCAAGCGAGAAGGAAGCTATAACTTTCGTCACGACCTAATTCGCGCTTACTTAGCCTCGGAGTTCTTCTACCCGCGCTGGAAGAATTTGTTTGATGAGATAACCGGTAAAGCTGTTGACAGTAATTGGCTAGAGATGCTCAAGTTTTCCTGTGAGAACATTGAAGATTCCGTTGAGGTGAAAAATCTTGTTTATGAAGTGTTGAATAAAAGCGTTAGAAAAGATGTGGTTAAAGATTTATTTGAATGGCTAAAATCTAATCACCCAAGTAAGTGCAAGATTTGGGAAAAAGATTTCTTTGCCAAATATGGGGAATTAGATTTCAAGTGAGCTATATCTTCCAACCAGAATTTTGAAAGTTCTTTAAGGCCGTAGGGATAATTCTCTGCGCAACTAAACTTTCGGCAAGCCTTTGCTTCCAATTTGCACTTTCGGCAAACTGATGCTTCCAAATTCATAAGGCGGCAGGTTTCTACTATCACAAAAAGTCGGGCTTTTTGAATCTTGGCGGCCGACTCATGCTTCCAGTCGTGGCAAACTTATGGGTAAAGTCACATAGGTTCGCGCATAAAGTGACATTTGTCGCGCATAAAATGACTTTTGTTGCACATAAAGTTGTGGGTTACATCATAAAGTGAAAATTCTCCACCATAAAATGGAAATTATCACAACATAAACTGAAAATAGCAGATGTCGAGTGCAGCATAAAGTAAGAATATGGAAGCGTAAGTCGCGAAAAAATGAAGCATAAAGCGAGAAATTTTGCAGCATATATTGCGAAAATTCCGCCGTTCATTCGGGTATGCTTTGGGTACCTAGGCGTAGAGCTTAAGCATGTTTATTTTGGCACATGCATTGGAAAATCTGCTCTTAGAATCCTAATTTCGGCGGTGCTACTATTTGATAGCCTTATTTGTACTGAGGTAGGACTTCGACTGTTGGGGAGGGGCAATTTATGCCCCACACAGAATCACATTTAAGTTTAGAGGAAAACATTGCTGCTCTAAACAAGAACATCTTCTTAAGAGAGTTTTCCTTCTCGAAAAATAAGTTCAAACCAAATCCTAACGAAGAGCTAGAGCTAGCTGATCACATTATTTGGATTGATAAGCTGTTAATTGCTTACCAGCTCAAAGAGCGAGAATCTTCAGATGTTGGCTCTGCTGAGAATGAGCGAAACTGGTTTGAGAGGAAAGTGCTTGGTAAGGGTACAAAACAAATACGAGATACCCTCAAGTTTCTCAGTGAACATCCGAATATAAGCATAGAAAACGAAAGAGGTCATGTTTTCAACGTCAATGGCACTTCTGTAGATCACATCATTAAGGTAGTAGTGTACGCGCCTGGAATCAATTTTCCGGTTGAATGTCGAAATATCAAGTGCCATATAAGCTCAACGGCTGGATTGATTCATGTACTACCACTAGAAGATTATGTCGGAGTATGTAGAAATTTAATAACGCCAGCAGAAATTGCAGAATATTTTGATTATAGAGAGGAAGTTCTGGGCAAATGGTCATCAGAAGTCAATACACTTCCAGAGCAAGCTATACTTGGACAATTTCTTTGGGGTGACTATAGCATTTGCCCAACTAAAGAATCAGTAGGGTATCTTGCTGCTCTTGAAAAAGATATTGACAGCTTCGATATAACTAATTTGCTTTACAACTTCGTCGAGCATACAGAGAAGTCCCTGATTAGAAATATTAAAGACGCTGCGATTGAACATGCTTACTACAAGATACTCACTGAATTTGCAAAGCTTAGACGTAGTGCCCTTAGAGAAATCAAACTCCGCGTAGACCTATGCCTTCAGGCATGTCGAGAAGATAAATTCATGATTCCAACCAGGATGGGATTGCCTCACATTGGATGCGGATTCGTATTTATACCTTTGACCCAAGAGGCATTTCCTCACAGGCTTAGAGCTTTAGAGAATTTGACCGAGGCTGCTAAATACGACATGAAGCTAGATAAACAAATCGGAATCTCTTTTGCTAAGGAAGGAGAGGACTTCCTTATAGACTGGTTCTTTATTGAACGTCCTTGGCAGCAGGATGCAATGATGGAAGAGAAATTACGAAAAAATCATCCCTTTAGTAAAGCTGAGGAAAAACGCATACCTCATTACAAATTTAAACCTTGATGAGAATTTAATTAAGACTAGCTCAGAATCGCTATCTGAGTCCGCCACTGTTACATTACTCTTCGTGCTGCCTCTATCTTACCAGGCAGCATTTTTTGTATTTCTTTCCACTGCCACAGAAACAAGGCTCGTTTCTACCGGGCACTTTGTTGCCCGGAGCAGGCATCATTGGAGGTTCATCCTCTAATAGCTCTTCCATCTCTTTTTCGTACTCCCAAGGATATTCTACCCAAGTAGAACACTCGAAAGGTCTGCTGCGATCCAAAGCCATAATGCCGAATCCTATGCTTTTTGGAGCTTTACGTCGGTACTTTTCTATGGCAGTTATCATCTCCGTTCGCACTCTGAGTAGATCGGGTGGTTGGTCTAAGGATGCGACTATAGAAATGACAGTATCACCCACTTGATTAACAAGGCGACGAAATCTCCCAGGCGTCAATGTAGCTAACCGAACTTCACGAAACGCCCTAGCAATCACCCCCAGACTTGGATTTTATAACATGCGCAAGCCCGGCTCTTTTCTGCTAATTATTTCTGCCACTAATCAAAATCTGTTAAAAAGCCAACCATTTACTCATTCCCGAGCCGCTAAATGCGCTTGACACCTGAAGATAGGAGCTGTAAATTTTCATCAGGTGCTTTTAATTTACATTTAACTTACAATTCATTGAGACGAAAGAAAAGACGGAAGGCAAAAGGGATTAAGATTGTACAAGACGGTGGGAATTGTCGCACGATTCCCCCAAGGGTCTGCCAACTTCTTCACTCGATCTGGAAATCAGAAATGGAATTAGAGCCGCAAGGAAAAGCTATAACAAGCAAATATCTAGCGGGCAGGCTAGGTATAGAAAAAGGCTACGTTCAGAGACTCGTTTCCGATACCCAAAAAATATCTGAAAACTACATCAATGTCAGGCGTCATACTCCGCCCGAGAGAAAAGGAAAAAGGGGTGCCCCATTAGTATCGTATCACCTCAATCATCAGAAGTTTGTCACGAGAAAAGACACTGCTTTCATTCTTTTGGTCTTACTTGAATATCCTTTGAAATACCCGCCAGAGGAGATGTTCAGGATAGAACGTAATGAGTTCGTCGAGTATTTAACGACTGAACACCGGCTTGACGAGGGTATTGTGCAAGAAAGAATAGAATGGGGAATCGATAATTTCTATATCACCGCAAGTGAAGATAGGACGCGCATTTATTACGGCGATAAAGTTCTTTGCGAGCGGGATTATTTACTCTTGCTCAAACAAGAACTTCCCTCTCAACCTTAGTCCACGCGAAAGGGAATCTTTATGGCTACGCGGGACAAGAAGAAAGTACATAGCAACGGAAACGGCAACGGTAACGGGAGAAATATGAAAACGCAGTCTAAATCGACGGAATCACACACTGAATCAATCAGGGTGATGATCATTCAACATTTCGAGCAATCACCTCTTCGACTTGATCGCAGGGATGTGGAACGGATTGCCAACGAAATGGTGAAAATAGCTGAAAGAAGCCGAGAAGAAGTCGATAGAATGAACATACCTTAACTATTTACCTATCTCTGAGCCGGCTTTTGAAGTTAAGACGGCATCCTCACCCGTAGCGCAGTGTGCTACGAAAAATACGCTGCGCTATGAATTCCAAAATCCCTTCCGAAGATGACCTCATACGTACAGGCATTAGATTGGTTAGGACAATCTGTGGGTGGAGTAGTCTGCCTTTACGAAATCTATTAAGGCAACTCAGCATCGAGCAGCGAGATTACAAGGATCCTAATAATGTGACCCGCACGCTTGATACTCTGGCGCACAACTATGCTGTCTTCGAACTAAGGCAACAATTCGGCCAGCAAATTTATATCTACGGGGAAGAAGCCAGTCGCACCCCCGAAGCATTTCAGAGAGCCAATAAAGTTGTAGCCCTAATTGATGCCATTGACGGTACCGATTTGGTGGCACGAGGCTTCTCTAACTGGTGCTCTGCGATTGCCTTTTTTATCCCCAAACAGCAAAAGATTTTAGCGACGGTTATCGGTCATAGCTCTGGAGAGGTTTATTACGCTTCAAGCGCAGGGGCTTTCAAAAAATCTGCACGGGAGCCGAAGCGAAAACTGAAGAGGAATTCGGATGAGCCGTTAAATCTTGCTCAAGCCACCGTTTGCTTCTATGGTCAAAAACCGCACAACCTACTTACAGTAGTTGGAGACAAGGAATCTGCGGGCTTTCAAGAAAAGCTCGCAAATTTCAGATACAGAATGAAGGAACAGAGAGAAAAGTTAACTTTCCGCCTGTATAATTTCGGCGGTAATCCAATGATGGTTAAGATACCGGACGGAACGGTCGATGCAGTCTTTGAACTCTCTGGGCAAAAAGCTCATGATGTGATTCCAGGCGCGTACATTGCAACTCAGGCCGGGGCAATTTTCATGGATCTTCAAGGTAATGAAATTGATCCTGTCCAAGCTCTCCTTACCCCCAATAAAAGATTGAAGTATGTATTAGCAGGAACAAAATCTTTATCTAAAGAGTTAAGAGAATTACTCACAACGTCGAGTGAGCCACCAGTCACCCCATTGCCCCCCATTGCTAAAGCGGCCGTGGCTACTACAGTTGGTAAAAAACCATCTCCACGATCACTTCCATTTGACACTGAACCTGATGAAAAGAAATAGCATTTTCCACCTCCTTCCGTAAGCTGTAAGCGTAGACTACCCCACCTACAGAACTGACGCCTTAGGGCCTATCCGCTTCAACTTGAAAACTGTGTCTACTTGCGGCAACCTTATGCTTCCGATTTGTACTTTCGGCAAAGTCATGCTTCTAATCTTATCTAAAGGTAGATCTGAAACCTACAGAAACTAAGGCGTTTTATAATCTCAGCGGCAAAGTTATGCTTCAAGTTGCGGCAAACTGATGGGTAAAGTCACAGGTTGTAACTGGAACCATCCGTTGGCCGCAACGGACAGTTTATGCTTCCGCAACCAGATGCTTCCGATCGGCAAATTTTCGATATTAACTCCTATCAAGAATAGAGGGCTTCTATCACGTTACCGGCAAACTCATGCTTCCAGTCGTGGCAAACTTATGGGTAAAGTCACAGTTTCTAGTATCTGAACCTTTTCTGGAGCAGTGAGCCAGAAAAAGTTCAGATACTGGAAACTCTCTTATGGTAGCCCGCTCGTCTAAGTTCAACTGCAACCCCTCATTCACGTTGCAGGCGCTTCCGTCCGATTGCCGCAATCTTAATTAGCTTTCAGTAGTACTCTAGCGATGAATTCTTAGAAGAGAATTCTCCTCAAAATGGGGAACCTCCTACTCACTTTTATTATCGGCGGTGACAATATGTTTTCACTTAAGCATTATAAACGATCAGTGTCTTACAAGTATTAGGATGCAAACCCAAGTAAAAGATGGACTTTGTGTAGTGCTTCGTTAATGTCAACATCGTGATCATTTCTTTCCGTAATCAGTGGTACGGCGGTTGCTTTGTCGTGGGTGCCGAGCAGGCAGGTAAGAAGATTAAGAACGGAAGGAGGGAGATGATGATTCGTGAAGTAGTAAACCTCGTATCAATCACGTCGATTCTACTGGAGGGGTCGCCGTCTAGCGCCTGCACTGCCAGGTTAACAGACCTGATTGATACTTCAGTGCCACGGAGAAATGTGGTCTTCGATGAATCTCCCCGGCGAACTGAGAGACTAACGGATGCCCGTTCTAACCAAGCAATGACTAACCAAGTCGAAACGCACATGGCTTATGCCACTAAGACCGAACCATCTGTTAACGCTTTTCGCCGGGGAGTACAAGCAGCCGGTCAGTTCTACTGAATGCGGCTATGCTAATCAACTAAACACAGCGGCTGAGGCCGTGATGGCAAAAGAGGAGAAGGATGATGAACAAGAAACTAAGCGGCAGCATGATAGCGGTAGCCTTAGCCCTCGTTACGGGCACAGTTACCACGTTTGCGACTCAAAACTCGACCACAACCGGAGAGACAACCGCCGTAATGCTCAACACTCTCACGGAGGGCCCGGCCACTATCACGACGGCAACGACTGAGGTGTTAACCACCGACACAACTTTCTCGGCAACTACGACGGAAACGAGAAACACGTTGGCTCAAAAGCAAACGTCGGAAGATATGAACCAACCGACCCAGAGCACCACGTGGGATGCGATTACTGCAACGGACGTGCTGACCACTGGCAAATTTTTGAATTGGGTGGATGGGCAACAACAGACCGGTTAGGCTCAATGGCAAGCCCCAAGGATGGTGCTTCGTTGGAAAGCTCTCAAATGCGGTTGCGGAAGCAACTCTCAGAGGCTTTTCGACGGAGCACCATTTTGATTCAAGTGCGGCATCAAGTGCAAAGAACTAAGAGTGTATAATTGCCGGTTATCTCGAAAGCCTCGTGATCAATAAACACTCCATTTGTAAGATGGGTGAATATTCCTTGATTAGCATTGCCGTGTTTTGATATTTGTTAGCCGGGGCCGTAGCGTTAAATCATGCCGTCTTTACAATGACTACATATGTGTTCTCCCACCTGCGTAAGAGGCTTGTCGGAGAACGGCTCACGGCAGTATCTAAACCATAGCGACTAACAGGACGCACGACTACGGTGCGATAGGATACAGGTAAATGTCCGACTACTTAGCATTCGTGTATGGCGGTATCTCCGAGCCGAGCGGTAATTCCCTAGCGGATGGGGCCTGCTTGGCGCAAAAGTGTCTCACCGAACTCAACGCCATTAACGACAATAATAGGTTCCCGCCCCGGCTTCTGATTTTGCTCGCTTCTCCGGCCTATCTCGGCCAGCAACAGGCGGAGCTACTTCTGAAAGGTATTCACGAAACTTTTAACCAAGCTGGCGAACATCGGGTACAACTCATAGGTAGTTCGGTAGGAGGAGTTTTTTTCAAACGGCAGGTTCATCCCAGAGGCGCACTCCTTGTATGCCTCGCTTCAAAATTGATCGAAGCACAAGTTACCTACGGAGAAAATGCGCGGCAAAACCCACAAGGCGCAATCACCGACGTGTTAAGGGAACTCGAACTTGACTCGTCGAGTCAAGTTGACCTCAATCCCCTCGCCAACAGGCTCATTCTCACTTTCATGCCTGGTTGTAGCCAAGCTGCCAGCGACGGAGGCTTCTATCCTGCACCCGAACTTCATCGTTTATTATATGAAGGGGTGCGAACGCGCATTACCCTGATAGGTGGCGTTTCCTCGGCAAACGACCGAAGTCGGGTGACGAGCGGTCTTCAATTCGCCCAACGACGAGTACTACGCGACTCGGTTGTCGCCGCCAGCATCATCACGGGAGTCCCTATCGGCGTGAGCCTCAATGACGGTTTGTTGTCCACGGGTAAGATTCTACGTGTAACAAAGTTGGATGCGGATGAAAGAACTGTCCTTGCCTTCGACGGAAGCAATCCGCAGGAGCATCTGGGGCCGACAGCAGGAGACTTAATGCTCGCCAAGTTTTCTGCGGATGATGAACGGATTATTGATGTTCCGCTGGTGATGGCTGACGGCTCGGTGCAGTTGCTTCGCCAATGCAAGCTCGACGATTACTTCGAGGTACATAAACGACAGCCAGCGTCGGGAATTTTTAAGATTACACAGGACGGTATCGAACATGCTAAACGAAGAGTGTTTGTTGAAAAGCCCGTCGCCAGCCTCATATTTCCGTGTAAGTCTTACATTCCGCGCCACGAGCAGGCCGTCTTGAATGTGGAAGCCGCGCTCACTCAAATCGAGAAATACTTGGAAGACGGGCCGTGTGTAGGCGGTTTCTTCGACGGTGAACTCGGGGTTGACGAAACCGGAAGATCGCGGCTGACCAATGGGGGCGTGGGCTATGTCATCCTCGGCGATGAAATCCGCGAACGCACGGCACTTTATAAAGGCGTCATAAAGGCGTCTCGGCGTTGGCCGAGCATGAGCCTAAAGTGCTCGCAGGGTTTGAACTTACCCCAACTTCGATTTATGAGGCGATTGATAGTGCCCTCAACATCGTAGCTGAAACAGGTTTCCCCGGCGCGATGATCTCTTTGGTTCAGTCTAACCTGAACCGAAGCTCAAACGAGGAGAAACAAACTATCGTTGCGCATAGAGCGCGCGGGCTACGCTTCGAGAAGATTCTGGATCATACGCAACGTCCGTGCGAAGGCGATGACATCCTAGCAATTGTTTTTAGGAATGGGACTGCCCGCTTTATTCCCAACTCAAGAAGTCAGGACTCTCACTGCGATCCTGAAGCCATCAAGCGGTCAGGCATCATCAGCCAGTATGTGCTGCCATTAAAGAGATTAGACGATACTGTGTTTGCGACTATGCAAGTGGATTTAGGCGACCTGCGCCATCTTTCGGAGGAGGACTTCCGAAAAACTGAGAAGGCCAGGGTGCTTGATTGTTTCGCCGAGGTAATTGGTGCCAGCATCAATCGCCTGGCTAACGCGATAGAAAATGACATCATGCTGCGCTTGGATAAGGCTTTAAAGAAAAGCCTATCAGCAAATAGCCTTCATGAAGGGGTGGACGAATTCATCAAAGCAGCAGGCGCGGCTTTCGGGGCTGAAATGGGGCATCTGTGGTTAGCCAAACTTGACACCGGCAACAGAGATTTAACCGACCAAACGCTTATCTTAGAAACCGGATTCAACGCCCATGATGAGGCTGAGAAAGAGAGCTGGCGCCAGATTCAGTCCAACGAGTTCTCTCCGATTAGTCAGGCCTTCCGCTCGAGTGCCCCACAGATAATCAACGATGTGAGTAGAGATCGCGCGTGGCAAGAGATGCTTGCGAATATTCCGCGCGCCTCGGAACTGTTCACCTCGCTCAACCCAATCAAATCATACGCGGCAGTCGCTTTAAAGGATGAGTGCGGTGAGCCGCTCGGCGCAGTGAGCTTCTGTTCGACCGAGCAGTGGTTCTTCTTTCAATTACATCGAAATGCCCTGGAAGTGTTGGCTGAACGCTTAGGGTTCATCATCGATCACCTCAGGGCTAAAGTGCGACTCAAATTTCTGTTGGATGTCAGTCCCAGGTTAGCCGAGCGAAATCTTGACAAGGGGCGCAGAATCTTGCAGGACGTGACCGAAGACTTTCTCCAAGCACTCAACGCCGAAGTCGCTTCCCTCTATCTATGGGATGAGGATAGGGAGAAATATGTCTTGCGTGCGCAGTCGAAGTGGAAAGATGAGCGGTGGGTGCACGCCGCTAGCTACAGTAAAGACGCGAGCTGGATCGGGGTGCAAGTCATCAACGAAGAGCCGCTTTACGTACCTGATTTACGCAAGCATTACATGGAGAAAGGGGACGCGCGCGCGAAGCCGGGCGGGCGCTACGCCGAATACATGTTCGGGCAGCCCTTGTCGGAAACGTTCACCGTGGAAGCCATCGGCTTGCCGCTACGGATCGGGCCGGAGAAAAATAAATCCGGTGTGCTAACTTTATACCGACCCATCGAAAAGGGATGGGCGAGCGGTTTCATCACCACCGACATTGAGCTGCTCCAAAAGGGCGCTTATAACGCTGCCGGATTAGTCAACGCGGTGCTGCGGCATCGGAACGATATTCGGGATAGGGGTGAAGAGAGAGGACAGCAAGCCGTTTATAAGGCGATAAACTCAACCGATGATGAGGAATCTTTCGAAGCCAAAGTCTGCCGTCAGGTACTCCTCTCGTTCCGCGCCGTCGAGGTCGATTTTTACCGGATGGATCCTCCGGATACAGTGCAAAGACCCTCTTGGGTAGCAGGTTATCGCCGCCAGCCCGAGTCTCGGGAAATAGAAAAGATGTACAAGGCGTCGGGCGAGCACCAAGAACTCATTAAAGAGACAGTCCGCATCAAGCGAAGCAACAAACCCATCTATGAGGTCGCCCACAGACGCCGCCAACTAACGGAGGAGGAGTCCTCCGACCCCACAGCTGTTAAGACCGAAGGGCTGGTTGAGCAGGTCTGTATCCCTCTGACGGGTGAAAAAAAGTATCTCGCCGCCCTCGTGATACGCTGGCAACTCAGCCCTGAGAAAGCTTTCTTACCCAGAGTTCAGCACGACCCCCACCAGTTGATTAAACTCGGACGTATCATCGGCTCGACCTATCTAAGAAGCCAGATTACCAGGGAGCGTGAGCAGCTTGAAAAAGAGCGTGAACAGGCTGATCTCGCCCTTAGCGCCACCAACGCTTATGCCGCCCAGCGCGCCCACGTGTTGAGAAATACGCTCAACATGCTCTACGACCAGATAAGTGAAATGGATGATAATTCTGCCCAGTTCAATGAACTGAACTCGCTCGTACAAGAGGCGACGAACATCGTCAATGAGACCATGGAATTGGGCGAACGTGTACTCTACCCGTTTTACGAAAGATGCCGGGTATCATCGCTGATCAATGAAACCCTCAAGGAAGAACATAGCCTGCTCCGGAAGAAGTTCGAACAACTGGGAATCAAGTATGCCGCTCTTGTCTCGGACAGTCAGATGGTTAAGGTGGACCCCTCTCACACTAAAGACGTACTCTTCAATTTAATTAATAATGCCGCTGCCGCGATAGTCCGCAATAAGGAGTACGGGAAGAAAATCTTCGAACAAGTGGGGATCAAGTACGCCGATTTTGTCCCAGACGGCCAGATGGTCAAGGTCAGCCCCTCCGACACCAAAGAACTGTACGAATTAATCAGTAACCCTGCTGACGCGATAGCCCTCAAAAAGAAGATCGAAAAAATGTTAGTCGTGCCGGCCATTGATGTTCACATCACTGCGGCGGACGACGAGACGCTTACGCTCGTTATTTCGGATAACGGCATAGGAATGACACAGAAAGAAATACGCCGCGCCGAGCGGGGATTCGTGCAAGCTGATGCCCATAAGGGAGTAGGGGTCTTACTCTCTCGCGTGTTGCTTGCAGCGCAAGGTAGCAAGCTGACGTTTAAAAGTGAGAAGTTCAAGGGCACGGATGCTATCTTAACTCTCCCCTCGGCAGGAATGAGAAAAACCAATGAAACTGCAAAGCTCAATGAAGCCGACGCTCTTAATCGTTGAAGATGAAGAGAAAACGTTGATAGCTAATGAACGCTACATCAACCAGATTGAAGAAGACCGGAAAGATAAAGCGGGAATTACTAAATTTAATATCGATAGCACCACCTCGGTGGAGGCGGCCTTAGAGTGGCTTACACGGCATATCTCATCACCTTACGATATTGTATTGTTGGACATGGACCTCCCCGGCTCCAACGATGACCGACTTGAAACGGGCAGTTATGCCAACAAGGAAGATAAAGATTATAGAGGTTACGAAATCCTGGATTTTATTGAACAGACAGGGGCCGCCAAGGCAGTCATCGTTGTTTCTGGTCGCCCGATAGATGTTCTCGATATCTTTCGGCAAGGCGCTTTCGACTTCATTAAAAAGCCACGCTATAAAGAAGAACTACAGGAACGAGTGTTGGTCTGCTGGTCACGTCTCTTATTGAAGAAAAGCAAGCAGCTTTTTGACGCGCGAATCGGAGATTTGGCCCCGTACGCCGAGAAAGGACTGGCGCACCGCTTCACCACTTGTTTCTCCAAGCTTGTACAGACGGTCGCGCACAGCGCCGAAGACATAGAAAAGTATATGCACGAGCGCTACGGCCTCGACCGCAGGAAAGATTCACAGGACTACTTCTTCAAGTGCTTGAAGGGGGAGGAAGATGCCGTCGCCAAGATACAAAGGGAGTGGACCGCTTTGCAGGCAGCCGTCCTGCCGCAGGAAGAATCGGCCAAAACGGAAACGATTGACGCCCTGCTTATAGGTATCCACCAGAGCTTACGCCCCTGTTTGATCGTCAAGAACGTAGAGCTGGAACTCCTGACTGAAAGCGCGACGGAGATATTGAGTTTCGACGATGACGTGCGTGCGATACTGAAAGAGATTATCGTTGGAGCGCTCGGGACACTACACGATTTCAACGAAACCAAACGTACCATCAGCATCAACATTAGTAATGTGAACGGACAGGTCAAAGTGAGTTTCGCCGATCAATTAAAACAAATTTCACCTGAAGACGCTAGACGAATCAATGGCGGTTCCAGCATACCTCCCGGTCGGCGCTTTGAGCGCGAGTGGGGGCTTTCGGTGGTTCAGCATATAGCGATGCGCGGTGGCGGCAGGCTGGAGATCGAGTCGCAGCCGCAGGGTAATGTGGTGACTTACTTCGTTCCGTCAGCACGCTGATGCGAAGAATACTCGTAGCCGATAGTTCGCCGCGGGATGCCCAACGCTTTCGCTCGCTGATCGAGGACGCGGGGCTGAACGCTGAACTCTGTAGTAGCGGCGCTGAAGTGGCGAGTTGCCTCGACGGCGAAAAGGGAGATTGGGCGGCAATCATCTTACTGTGGGAAATCCCCGGCCCGCCGTTCGGTTCCGAGCTGCTAGTACTGTCCCAACGTTTGATACCGGACGCGCCGGTCGTCATCGTCAGTAGCGCCTTGGACGCCACGCTCGCCACACGCGCCTTTACACTCGGAGCCCGCGATTTTCTCGAAAAGCCACTCGACATGCAGCGCGTTAAATCCTGTGTCGCTTCGCTGCTCGCCGAACAAGACCCTGATTCGCCCCTCGTTGTGCGCTTGAACCAGACTATCCTCGGGGCGTCACCGGCCCTACTCTCGACCCTAAAGCAGGTAGCGAAAGTCGCCCAGCATCACACAGCACGCGTGCTGCTGATCGGTGATTCAGGCACAGGCAAGGAACTACTGGCACAGGCTGTTCACGATTTGGGTCCCAACCCCGATGCGCCTTTCGTCGCCGTCAACGTCGCCGCGATGCCGAAAGAGTTGATTGAGAGCGCGCTGTTTGGTCACGAGAAAGGCGCTTTCACGGGCGCGACCGATTCGCATCAGGGCTACATGGAAGAGGCCGGGCACGGCACGCTTTTCCTGGATGAGTTGGGCGAACTCGACCTTTCATTGCAGGCCAAGCTGCTGCGCGTCATTCAAGAGAAAAAGTTCCGCCGCCTGAAGGGCGCCAAAGAGATAGACTTTCGCGCCCGACTCGTATGTGCCACGAATCGCAACCTAGCCCTCAAAGTCAGGGAGGGCACTTTTCGGCAAGACCTTTTCCACCGAATCGCCGAAGTGACGATTCAGGTTCCGCCGTTGCGCGAACGTAAGGGTGATATTGATTTACTGCTGGAGCATTTTCTCTCGGTCTATGGCTCCAATCGGCAAGTGCGCTTCGCACGCGAGACGTTGACCATTCTGCATAGCTATACTTTCCCGGGAAACATCCGCCAACTGGAGAATATTGTCATAAGTGCCTTGATCCAATGCGACGGGGAACTGATTCTTCCTAAGCACTTGCCACTCCAAGAAATGGGTGTCCTCCTTGCTCACGACGAGCAAGCGTTACTTATTGATGATGTGCCGGGAGGCCCCGAGCAGCGATTGAAAGATTCCCCAGACGTACCAACCGACTCGCACCAAGAGCTTTTCCGTGAATTGGCACACGCATTACCGGCAGATTGGCGTGACCTGCCGTACAAGCAAGTGGTTGAGCAGTACGGGCACGCCTTTGATCGAGTTTACCTTCCCCATTTAATAGAACGCCATCATCATAACGTGACCAGAGCCACCAAAGCAGCCGGGGTGGATAAGAAGACTTTCGCCCAACACTGGAAAGCTGCAGGGCTGCCGCCCCTGCGCGTTGAGGAGGGTGAATCTCATGAATGAGCCACGTGAAGTTGTGCTTATCGGCGACCCTGATGAAAATCGCTTCAGGTGGTTCCAGGAATTGCTGTCTGACGTGTACGAGATCGGCGCGGTGCGCGCCAAGACTTTTGAGGACGTGAGAAAGTTCGCTAATGACAAATCACATAACCTTACCGCACGCGCAGTATTTCTGACCGACGATCTGCCTTTTTCTGATGATCCGTCCAAGAGCACACGGGACCCTAACCTCAACTTCGGCAAGCTGGAAGAGATATTACGGTACTCTGACTTCGTCTGCATCGTCACTAAAGAAAATGATCCTCACTTACCGGGAGTCGAGAAACGGCCGCACCACATTCACCTGTGCACGTTCCCGCCCACGGCGGAAGACAGACAGAGAATCATCATCGAACTGGGGGGCATGGGCAACCGCTTAGCGCGCTACATGGATCCGTCTGAAATCGCCAAGATAACTACATGGGATGCAGATGATCGAACCTTGCGTAGGCAGATCCGCGCGTTGGGCGAGAATCATGAGTTCGCTAAAGGCGTGAAACATCTGCTGCATTTGATCCGCAATTGCCTTGATTGCAAAAGTGCCACGGAGATCGAAGTGAAACAGTTGGGGCAAGGTAAATCAGGCGCCAGCATCTTTCATTTGATAGTGAATAACCACGGTACAACTAAAGAGTACGTGCTGAAACTAAGTAGCGCACTTTGGAAACTTGAAGGCGAGGTGAGTGGACATCTGGCTGCGCGGGAGAAGACTGGTTTGCTAGGTTATAAAGAACATGTCGCTGCACTCAAAAGCCCTGTCGTCTCGATAAAGTCGGTTAACCCTCAGCCTGAGCATCAGTACATCGCCGGCAGCGGGCAATGGTACGCCATTCATTATGATTTTCTGGGTGGCCCAAGGTTCGGTAAGTTTATAGATCTCGAAACCGCATTGACCGCCGCGCCGCTAATCATTATGGAGAAGACGAAGGATACACTGCCCGCCTATCGTCTTACTTCAGACGAGCCGGAAGAGGTGTCGGCGCACCGCCGTAAAATCTTCGGCGAGACACTGGACGGTCTCTGCAAGATATGGTACGGGAAAAGGGAACTTATCAGCCGCCGGTTCAAAACCATCTGGGATATTGAAGATGCGGAAGATGAAAAGTTTATTCCGCTGCCACCTTATCAACTAACGCGGCGAGTCAAAGGCTGGGTTCAGGATTTTATCGACAGCCGCGAGGCCACCATCGGCGCGCGGCTGCTTCCCAATTGGATCGACCACCGAGAACGCGTGCTCAACTTGGTAAGTGATCGGAGTACATTCGCAGACCTCCCTGGGCTTGGAGGCATCATCCCGTTTACGTTCTCGCCGGTTCACGGCGATCTAAATGCAAATAATGTCTTATTGTGGCTGGAGCATGAAAAGTATCCATTCGTGATCGACTTGCCTTTTTACCAGAAAGATGGACATGCCCTGCAAGATTTCGCGCGACTTGAAACGGAAATAAAATTTGCCTTAATGGATCGTCAGGAAGAGAGCCATGCGTATCATCTGGCCGCATACGATTATACTGACGCGCAGGTGCCGCTCTGGATCGAGATGGAAGAACATTTGCTGAAGGACCAGGCACTAGATGAATCCGAGTTGAGCCACATCGGATTGGTAGAGTGTGATTGGAAAGGCGATGGTTTTAAAGATAACGTTACACTCTGCTACAAGTTGGTAATGCTCATTCGCGAAAAAGCTTGTGGGGTTCAACAGACAATAGTGGGCGATATGCCCGCCGCCCAACCTTTCGCCGTAGAATACTTGCCAGCGTTGCTCTATCACACCGTCCGAACTATTAGTTACCCATCGCTTTCAGTTTTTAAGCGCTTATTAGCGGTGTATAGCACCGGTTTGATCCTAGAGCGTATAGAGGGGATGATGAAATATACTCCATAATATCGACAAACCGCTTGAGCATGCGGACAGCAAACGCCGGGTAATTAAATCGTACAACTGACTGTGGCAGCCATATAGAGAGGGAAGATTCATTATATGCGCGAAAATCATAGGATTTTTGCACTTTATACGCGAAAACTTTTCCACTATATGAGCGAATAGTTCCCGTAAGTTATTGATTCTCCGTGAGGGGAATTTTCAGTTTATGCGCAAACCCACATGTGTAGGTTCGACCATAAAGTGAAAATCTTCGACCATAAAATGAAAATCTTGTGGTTGCGAGTATAAGTTGGCAGCAGTAGTCGATTTAGTGACTGGGCGATAAGCTGTCCATAATTTAACCAAACTCTTTGATTACTTTCCAGAAAGTAATCATAAGGAAGTATGCTGCATGTCAACACCAGGTTCTTGTGGATACCATCCTATTATGGCACTCAAGCAATTAAGTCTAGAGAACCTATAAGTCAGCCGCAGCTAGTCCTTACAATCCCCTCCTTAATGCGCAACCCCTTCCTCTTGGGGTTGGTGGTGAGTAAGTTGAGGTTCGGGCTGTGCTACTTAATTACAAGCGAGCAGATGGAAAGATTACTCATACTTGCATGTTCGGAACGCAAGCGTACTGAACAAAAACTACTGCCAGCAATCGAACGGTATGACGGTCCAATGTTCCGATTGCTACGGTGCTACCTCGCTCAAACGCTTGATGATCTGCCCGTGTACGTGTTATCGGCTGAGTACGGATTAATCCAAAGCAAACGGGCAATACCGTACTATGATCGCCGTATGACGAGACGAAGGGCGGAGGAGTTACGCCCACAAGTCAGTGCTGCTCTCAGGCGTATTTTGACGATTCCGACTACTGAGAAGGATATTCAACGTCGCATCTTCATTAGCTTTGGACACACGTACCATGAAGCAATAGGCGACTCTTGCAAACGCATGTTACAGGTGAGAGTTGTGACCCAAGCGACAGGTTCGGTAGGTGGCAGGCTTGCGCAAATGCACTCATGGTTGTACGGTTCAGCTCGTCATACTCCTACATATAGTCGATCTTCTGATGGCAAGGTTAGATTACATGGCATCGAGATAGTGGCGAACGCGAATTATGTTATAGAAGTTGCCCAGAAAGCCATAGAGCAGGGTGTAAACATAAACACCACCGGGCAAAGTTGGTACGTGATAATCGGCGAGCACCGAGTTGGGGTGAAGCGGCTTGTGAGTTTGCTGACAGGTTTGCCGGTCAGTTCCTTCCATACTGATGCGGCGAGGCGTGTACTAAGTCAGCTTGGGGTTGATGTTTATCAAAATGTGACGGGTTAGGCTAGCTGAAATTCTAAGAAGGAGTTGTTAGCAGTTGGTAAGAGCCTGAAAGGATTCGCTTTGATTTTTGATTCATTGTTAAGGACAACATTACCTTGCAAATAGTGGCGGGAATTACGCTAAAGAGTCTTGAGCCTCGACTGTGGGATGCGACTTCACCTTATTACCTTCCGCATTTACAGGCGGTAATGATTTCTTACGCAGATTTTCATAGACAATCTGCTTATCGCCGACGTGCTATGGAGCAAGGGATCCATGCGAGTCTCGGTATCCCGGTCACTGTGCGCGTGTATCTAGATAATGGAGCATTCCACTTCTCAAGTCGCGGTGAGGAAGTGGCCGTCGCTGAATATGAAGAATTTGTCCTTGACGCGCGTCCTTGTTGGCGACCCGTGCCGCAGGACTTCATTCCGGTTCCGCGTATGACCCTTCGTCAGCAGCGTCAATGCCTTGAGCGCACGATGACTGTTAATCGCGCTTACCGGCATGACGGCTATGTGCCAGTGATACACGTTAGTCGCGTGCTCGAAGAATATGTCGCGGAGATCAAGGGACACAGAAGGCTGTGTGCTAAACCTTCGATTGCGCTCGGCGGAATCGTGCCCAACTTGTTACGCGCTCCGAAGTCCCTAACCCACGAAAAGATATTAGAGATTTTGATGAAGGTGCGATGTGACTTTGCTGGCAAGGAAATTCACGTCTTCGGCATCGGTGGCATCGCGACGATACATATAGCAGCTTTGTTGAAGATGGACTCGGTGGATTCAAGTGGGTGGCGTAATCGTGCGGCGCGCGGGATCATTCAATTGCCTGGCAGCAGCGAACGAACCATCGCCGAACTCGGCTCTTGGAGGGGGCGGGGACTAACTGATTGGGAGTTGCGCAAACTGCGAACATGCGAATGCCCCGCTTGCGAAAGAGGCGGAATTAGAGGTTTGAAAGCCACTGGCGTTGAAGGCTTCCGCAACCGTGCGACGCATAATCTGTGGACGTTATTGGAAGAGTCCGCGTGGATTGATACACAATTACATGCAGAGACTTACCAACATAATTACAAACGGCATTTGAAAAACACTATGTACCGCCCCCTCATTGACCGAGTAGTAGAAAGCAGGATTAAGGCAGATTATGAGTAATGTGATAGCGGAGCCTTTTTGAGTATGCGCAGTGACAACGCTTCAGCATTTTTCCTCCATAAGACTCACCCGTGACGTGCCATCAACGAGCTCGACCATGTACTTGTTGTTTGGGAAGGCATCAGCGACCTCCTCTTGGTGGGAGACAAGAATGATTCGCCCCAGCAGGTCTTTGAGCCGTTGAAGTTCGGCGATCATCTCGCCGCAGCCTTGTTTGTCCAAGCTGCCGAACCCTTCATCAATGATAACGGACTCAATGCGGCGCGCACCGTGGCTGGCGTATTGCCCAATGCCAAGCGCGAGGCTGACAGCGACTCGGAATCGTTGACCACCGCTCAGAAAATCAACTGGCAATGCGTCCGCGCGAGTCGCACTGTGGTAGGCGACTAGATCGAGGGCCTTAGTGTTACTTTTCCCGCCGCTTTTCGGGTCTACATTACCTTCATCTACTTGATTCAACTCTAGACGTAATGTGCCGCCAGAAATTCCGTCTAAGACATTATTGGCATTATGAACGATACTTGTCTCGGCTTGACGTAAAAGATGGTGTTGCAAGTTATCTCTACCAAGCAGTACTGCAAGTTGTTTGTAAAGTTCCGCCTTCTGTGCATGAGCAAGCCTTTGCTCTTCGAGAGCAACCCGTCGTCTTTTTCTATCTTCAAGCAACTGTTTCTCCGACTCTGCCTGATGCTTTAGTTTCTCTGCTGCTCGATGACGCTCTTGGATTTCGCGTTCCTGAGTATTTAGTTCTTCGAGGGGGCGTTGCGCGCGCACGTCAACATCTACGATGTCTGCTACGATTTTGGCGTGACGCGACATGCGCTCTTTTTGCAAGTCATGAGCGATGTGTAGCTGTCGTAGTTGTTCACCTGCATCGGCCAGTGATTGAGATTCCGCAGTCAACGCCTGTAAATGTTCAGCGGTGAGTGAATGAGCAATGGTTTGCCACGCTTGGTCGAGTCCTGTTTCTTGAGCATGAATGCTTTCGACCAACTCTTGTTTGAGCGCAGTGGCAACTTGCGCCGCACGCTTGGCATTCTGCTGTTCGGCGGCTGCGCTCTCCACACGCATGCGCGCTTGATCTAATGTGTGTTGCGCCGTAGCGTACTGTTGCTCAGTCTTCTTCAAGTCTTGTTTGAGTTGGGTCAATTCCTGACCCGCTGAACGATGCCTGTTGGTAATTGAAGCTTCCTGTTCGGACGAGTAATTAACTTCGAGCAGGACGAGGTCTGCTGCTTCAGCCTTGCGTCGAAATAAAAGGCTATGGTACTCGCTTTGTTGTTGGCGTAGTTTGGCAAGCTGTCGCTCATGACTTTTGTATTGAGCAGTCTGAGATTGGTAAGACTCAAGATCAGCATCAGTAGGGAACTCAAAGGAGAAGATTTGAAAGGGATCGCCAGTAATGCCCCAATCTATCCGATGTGCGTACTCATCAGGCAAAGAGGTCAAAGCGGTCTGCCCAGGGTGTGAAATATTAGAGAGCGAACGTAGTCTATCTGTGAGGGCTTATAATTCTCCATCCTTGCATTTGTTGCACTTCTCGATGCCCAGCTTCACGTCGTCGAATGCTTTTTGATGCTCCTCGCGTTTTCTTGTCCAGTAGTCGGCCAGTTGGCTGGCGATGGTCCTGATCTCGGGATCATTCTCGCGCCTCGATTCCTCCGAAGCATCTTTGAAGACGCTCTGGACCTCATTTCGAGCATCGAGGCATTGACGACCTTTGTAGAGTCGCATGTCTATCTGACCAAGGTCCGTGTCCAGTCTCTTCTTCATGTCGTCGAGAGCTTTTGTTCTTTCGTAGATGTTTCTTTCGACCTCGTCAATCTTCTTCCCGAGGTCGTTCTTTTCGTCGTCGGTCGCCGCGCTCGACTTCTGACTGCTCAGACGATCTTTCTCTTCCTTGAGTCTCCCGAGATATTCGGACAGCCCCTTGATATTTTCCCTGTGCGACTTGGTTTGCAGCCCCTCGCAACTCCACGATTCCGATTTACACAACTCATCTACCTTCTCCGACTTTCGCGTGCACTGATCGCGATAGCTGGAATAGGGAATAGATTCGCATCCCTTCCCGCTTTGAGACGCGCTCAGCGCAGCCTTCCAATCGTCGAGGCTCTGCGGTTGATTGAGAGGCGCGACAAAGAAGGCCAGCACGAAAACGCCTGGCAGGTATCTAACGCATATCTTGTGGACCATCTAATTATCTCCTGTGCAAATCCGCTGCGGCGAAATTGCCGGAACGGGACATATTCAGGTGAGGCTTCGCCGGAAAGTTCCTCCGGCCGGGGCCGGATTTATCGAATACCCGGGAAGCAATTAGCGATTGTTAGCGGTCGAAAGAAATTTTCTGACGAAGCGCATGCGATAAGAGTGCTGCATTGTTCAGTGGGTAGTGTGCGCGGTACGGTTCAGCAGGTGGCTGCGGCCTTTTTCCTTTTCGCTTGTTTCGTGCTACCGTTTTTGCTTTCGTTTAAGACGGCGGTTGAAGCCTGTCGCCCGCCCGCGCTCGCCGTCTCCGGTCGTCTCTTCCTTGCGCACAACTTCGACGCAGGGCGAGCGTCCATTGTTCGACTGACCGGGAGAATTTTTGATGAAGCGTTCACTGTTACTGCTGTGGCTGGCCGCCATCTGTTGCGCGTTCGCCGGGTGCGCGGCGAAGAATCATAACGGCAACAGCGCGGCGACGGGCGCGGGCGGCGGGGGCAACAACGCTACGGCTTCCGCGCCCGCGAAAGCCGATGCGGTGTTCGCCAGAGAGGCGGTTGAAGGGCTGCTCAACGGCGATACGGCTGTGGCCGACGCTTTCGATTGGGAGAATTTGAAAGTGCCGGGCGCGGACGCGGGCGAAGCCTATCGGGAGCTACCGGACGACGAGAACCGCGTGGGTTTTCGTGAAGGCTTCATCGAAAAATTCTCGGAGTCGTTCAAGGCTTCGGGCGCAAGCGTCGGCGATCTTAAAAACTGGCGCGAAGAGTCGAAGCAGGGCGAGACCGCCATTGTCGCCGTTGACACCGTGACCGGAAAGACCATGCGCGTCTTCGTCGTCCGCCGCGAAGGGCGGCAGCAGGTCTCCGAACTAACAATCGAGTGAGCATGATGATTAGACCTTTTCGCGGCAAGCAACCACAGATTCACCAGAGCGCATACATAGCGGAGAGCGCGCAGGTGATCGGCGATGTACGGATCGGCGAACAATCGTCCGTCTGGTTCAACGCGGTCGTGCGCGGCGACGTGTTCTACATACGCATCGGCGACCGCACGAACATACAGGACGGCACGGTCGTACACGTCACCAACGGCACGCACGCCACCATCCTCGAAGACGAAGTGACCGTCGGCCACAACGTCACGCTGC
>WUUC01121747.1_pt1 | contig 38813 bp, 37 predicted proteins | sample 6278441 | NCBI WGS metagenome assembly WUUC01 (sample SAMN13675441, study PRJNA597444) | soil metagenome | isolation source: soil | place: USA: Washington | collected 2017-10
TTTGTGTTATTGTTCATCGTAAACAAGGCACTATAGAAAGTGGCGAGAAGGGAAGTCAAGCGGGCCGCGCACGGGGCCCGAGGGCTCCGCTCATGTATGTCCGTGCGGGGAGATTCGGCACGGTCGGACAGCATAATTATTTTTGAGTTATGATGTGTAGACAGACGGGAGAGACGTATGGACGGCGAGAGACCGCTAATCGGGATTACGATGCGACAGGAGCTTGAGACGGGGCGCTTCTACCTCGCGAGCGCATACAGCGAGGCCGTGGAGGCTTCGGGCGGCGTGCCCGTGCATCTCGCGCTTATACCGCGCGCTGAATACATCGAATCCGTTTTGCAGAGGCTCGACGGAGTTCTGCTGCCGGGGAGCGCTTCCGACGTTGACCCGCTCCGATACGGTCAGGAACCGAGACCCCGTCTGGGGACTGTCCACCCCTTACGTGACGAGACCGATGCGCTCGTTCTGGAGTTCGCGGAGCGAAGACAGATACCCCTTCTGGCAATCTGTTACGGAATGCAGGCTTGGAACGTTTTCAAAGGCGGCACGCTGATTCAAGACATCGCTTCGGAAGTTCCTACGGCGTTCAAACACGAACAGGGGGCTCCGCGCGAAAGACCCTCGCACAGTGTTCGATTCGAGCGCGAGAGCCTGATTGCGACTCTCGCGGAGGGGGGCGAAAGCTCGCTCGTAAACAGCCATCATCATCAGGCTCTGGAAACAATCGGAGGAGATTTACGCGCCACGGCTTGGGCTTCGGACGGGCTGGCGGAAGCCTTGGAGGAGCCGGGCACAGGTCGCTGGGCTCTAGGCGTTCAATGGCATCCGGAAGTCGGCTGGGAGAAAGATAAACTTTCGCGTGCAATCTTTGCGGCCTTCGTCTCCGCCGCAGTTCGTTATAAGAATCAAACAACAAACAAAGATTTGACCGCTCACTACGTCCGATAACAACGATTCGTTGGCAGGCAGTAGCTAAAGAGCTTTCGCGGTTGATTGCGTGTAACTCATTTTAAATTATATATTTAACGTGATGGGTTTGATGTTGTGGTTGAGCTTTGGGACTTGAATGCTACCTCAAGGATTCGTTGAATTTGTCTAAAGTGGAGGAGTCTTCATTCTTGAAAACAGGGAAACGGACAATTCTCGGGCTGGAAAAATTTTGCGCCTCGGGTGGCGGCTCGTTACGCGGGGCACGCGTCGGACTGGTCTGTAATCAGGCTTCAGTCGACCATTCCTTAAGTCACGCGGCAGACCTCCTGCGCTCTCTGGACGGAATCAGGCTGTCCGTCCTCTTCGGGCCGCAGCATGGAATCCGTGGGGACGTGCAGGACAACATGGTCGAGACGCCACACACGGTAGATTCGGATACAGGGCTGCCAGTCTATTCTCTATACAGCGAGACGCGTGAGCCCACGGAGCGCATGCTCGAAGAAGTTGAAGCCATCGTCGTCGATCTACAGGATGTCGGTTGTCGCATATATACTTTCGTCTACACACTCGCGAATTGCATGCGGGCCGCGAAAAAGTTCGGGAAGAAAGTGATTGTTTGTGATCGCCCGAACCCTCTGGGCGGGGTGTCACTGGCGGGAAATATTCTTGAGCCTGAATTCGCATCATTTGTCGGGCAATTCCCGATACCGACAAGGCACGGGATGACTATCGGGGAACTGGCAAAGATGTTCAACGAGTTGTGGGGAATTGAATGCGAGTTAGAAGTCATTCCGATGGAGGGTTGGTCTCGCGAGTTATGGTTTGACGAGACGGACGTACCTTGGGTTTTGCCTTCGCCTAATATGCCGACGCTCGATAGCGCGACTGTTTTTCCCGGTACGGTTCATCTGGAAGGGACGCAGATGTCGGAAGGGAGGGGAACCACTAGACCTTTTGAGTTGGTCGGAGCCCCATACATAGACGCCTCCGCCTATTCCAGAGAGCTTGAGAGGGTTGGTCTCTCAGGCGTTAAATTCAGGGCTTCCAATTTCTTGCCGACTTTCCAGAAGCATTCGGGTGTAACCTGCGGAGGGGTGCAGATTCATGTGACTGACCGTGTGGCCTTCGAGCCATTCATCAGCGGCGTGGCGATAGTCAAGGTCTGCTATGAGATGTACAGGGAACACTTTAAATGGAAAAATCCTCCGTATGAATACGTCTTCGATAAGAATCCTTTCGACGTGATTGCGGGTACTGACCAATTACGCTTGGCCATCGAAAGGGGGGATTCGCTGGAGACCATTCAGCGTTCCTCTGAAGCAGGGCTCGTAGAATTCGAGAAGCAGAGAGAAGCTTTTCTGCTCTATTGAAATGCGGGTGACGTATCTCTCCTTGTAGCTTAAGAGCTTTATGTATGAGGAACGTTTGAACCTGCGGCATAGAAGCTTTCACTTTAAAGACTGTCGTCGTGCCGACTTTTCAAGGATAACTTTACCTCTTAAACGGCTAATTGGTGAAGATAAAGCAGATGAACTCCACTGTTGAGGAATTACTTGAAGAGTGTAAAGGGCTGCACGGGCATATATGTCCGGGTCAGGTCTTAGGTGTGCGGATGGCACTCTTAGGATGCAGTCTGATTGGAATCGATGACCCAAGGGGTTCAGACCGGAAAAAAATAATCGTCTGGGTTGAGATAGACCGTTGTCTGACGGATGCTGTGAGCGTCGTGACCGGAGTCCGTCTGGGGAAGAGGAGCCTGAAATATCTGGACTTCGGAAAAGTCGCAGCCACTTTCCTTAATACCGACAGCATGCTTGCCGTCCGTATCGTGGCACTTGACGAATCGAGGCTCCTCGCGGATAAACATTTTGGAGAGATTGAATCCAAGAAGGAGCGTCAGATGCGCTTCTATAAGGCTGCGCAGCAAGAGGAATTGTTCAGAGTGGAGCCCGTAAGTATAGTTTTGAAGGATTTGGAGAGGCCCGGACATTCGCGCGTGCGCATCGCCTGCGCGCGCTGTGGCGAAGGAGTCAACGACGGAAAAGAAGTGGTAAGCGCAGACGGGACAAAGCTCTGTAAACCCTGTGCCTTCGGAACTTATTATCAAAGACTTCAAGCATGAAGACACTCTTTTACAGCCTTACTTCGAGTCCGATAACGTAGCTTGATTTGATACACATAATGCTTCAGACCTTTTGATTTGGAATGACTTTGAAATCGAATGAAATCCAAAGCTTTGGAGGAGAGGGGTATATACCGATTGAGTAAAAGCAAGGATACGGAGAATCTAGCAGCATGGCCGTACGCTTTTTTGGCCCTGTTGATTCCGGGGCTCGGGCACATTGCGCTGGGCCGTCTTCTCAGAGGGTTACTGACTGGGGCCACAATCTGGGGAATGTTTTTGCTGGGTATCCTTCTGGGCGGGCATCTGTACGGGCTGCTCGACTCCAGCGAGGGGCTGCTCTCTAAGGTTTTCGGTTTCTGTAACCTCGGCAGCGGCCTTCTATATGCGGTGTCAAGATTCGCGGGGATAGGTGTGGACGAGCAGGCATATCTGGCAACTTCAGAATACGGGAATGTATTTTTGATGGTCGCGGGACTGCTCAATTATCTACTCGCCCTCGATGCTTTCGATATACGCAGCGGGAGGAAAGCATGACCCATTTCCTTCTAATGTTGACCTTCGCGGGGCTCGTCGCCGTCGTCTTCGGGTGCATAGGGCGCGAGGGCGGACGCCAACGTCTACGCTACGGCTTGAAGGTTTTCCTCGAATTCGTCGTAGTAGGAATCGTTCTGGCATGGGTTCTATACTTTCTTCCATAAGTATCTGAAGCTTCGGTTGAGCCGGAGAGTTCGAGTGCCTTCGAAAGGTTTCGGAGGGGGAGTTTGACGGATGGGATTGGTGAAGACCGGAGCCATCGTTCTGCGCACATATAAGCTTGCGGAGGCGGATAAAATCGTCGTCTGCCTGACTGAAAAGTCCGGGGTGGTCAGGGGAGTCGCGCGTGGTGCGAGGCGGCTTCTGAGCAAATTCGGGGCGGCCCTTGAGCCTTTCACTGTGTTGAGCCTGACCTATTTTGAGAAAGAGGGGCGGGAATTGGTGACGATCAAAGAGTCGGAGATCGTACATTCATACTTTCTCATCGCGCGTGAGCCCGAGGCGGTCAGGACTCTGGAATATCTCGCACAGCTTGTAGAGGAGTTCGCGCCGCCGCGTCAGGTTGACGAGAGGCTGTTTAGAATGATGCGTGTTTGCATGGAGGCCGCGGCCCGGAGCCCTGAGAGAGTCGAAGCCATCGCCAGATACTTCGAGCTGTGGATTTTAAAACTCTCTGGATTTCTCCCGGACATTCTGAACTGCGTCGATTGTAGAAGAAGGATAGTCGGAAATACTCTACAGGCTTTTCTGAGCTTCGAGAGGGGCTTGCGCTGCTCGGAATGCACAGTGGAGGGGGAGTTGTACCTTGCGCCGAACGCATACACGCAGTTTACGTCAATGCACACGCAAGGCCCTTCCGAGTGGGCGGAGCGATACACGACGCTCCCGCGCAAGAGTCAGGAGATGCTATCCGATGCGACCAGGCGCTGGGTGAGAAATGCCTTGGACAGAGAGCCTAAGAGAGGCCGTCTGTCCCAAGGGCCGTCTTCGCTTTGAGGCTTCAAACCTTCCACACGATTTAAAAGATGCGCCGAAGATTAATCGAAAGGTATATTTTAGCCGCGCTTCTCCCGTATACGGCTCTCGCTCTAGTCATTCTGACGGCGACACTCCTCACGCAGCAATCCTCGAAATTCGCGGATGTGCTCGGCGCGGCACGTGCGCCCGTGCAGATGGCCTTCGAGATTACACTGTACCTTCTGCCAAACATCCTCGTCTTCACCTTGCCGATGGCCGTGCTCGTAGGGACTGCGACGGGCTTCAGCAGGCTCGGCAGCGACAGCGAATTAATCGCGATGCGTGCGGCGGGTGTCGGGACTTGGCGCATCATCGCGCCCGTGCTGCTTTGGGGGGGGCTGCTGTGCGTCTTGAACGTCTTGAACGGATTTATCCTCGCACCCGCGTCCGCATACAGGCTGAGGGATGTCGCGCTCCGCGCCGCGCTACACAAACTGGAATCGCCGGTCGAGCCGCGCAGTTTCTATTCGGGGATGCCGGGGAAGGTGATTTATGTCCGGGAAGGCGATGTCGAGAGAGGGGAATGGGAGAAGGTCTTCATCTACTGGCAGGAGGATGACGGGCAGGTCAGACTCGTCACAGCCAAGTCCGGGCGCATAGATGTCTCGGGCGAGCAGACCGAACTGGTGCTGGAAGACGCCTCCGTCACCACTCTCCCTCCCGGAGGGGCGAAGGCTGTGGGCACAGGGGGAAACGTCACGACACAGCGTTCCGCGAACCTGCGTGTCCGAGACGAGCGTCTGAATCTGAGTCGCGCGTCCCTGATTGGAAAGATTCGCGGGCGCTCGCTCGAACTGGACGAAATGAATTGGCGACAACTGCTTGAGAGGAGGTCGGAGGGGGGCGACGAAGCGTCGAGACGCGAAGCGACAATTGCTCTACATAAGAGACTTTCGCTATGTCTCGCGCCCCTTGTCTTTGCCTTTTTGGGAGCGGGCCTAGGGCAGAGACTGAGGCGCGGAGGCAAGGCTCTAGGGGTACTTCTGTCGCTAGGGTTAATGCTTCTCTACTACTTAATCTCAATCGCCGGGGAGCAATTGGCGCGCGCGCAAATCGTGCCGCCAGTTCTTGGTGCATGGTTGCCGGTTTATATATCGATAATAGCCGGATGCTGCTTTACGCTTCTCAAGCAGAGGGAGCGGCGTTTCTTTTGGGCGAGAAAATCCGGCAGTTTAATCGAGTCCAAAAGTGGGTCGGATAATGATAAGAGACTTGACGAGCGACGCCATCTAATGTTGCTCGGACAGATGGACAGGGGCATCCTCAACTCGCTTTCGAGATTCTTTCTACTCTGTTTTCTACTGCTGGTTTCAATATTCCTTGTCTTTACTCTTTTTGAGCTTCTACGCTTTATAGCCATCAACAATACGCGCGGGATACTGGTGGTACGCTACCTTATATATCTCTTGCCATTCGTCGCCGTGTCCGTAGCGCCTGTGAGCACGCTTCTGGCAGTTCTGATGGCCTTCGCCCTCATGGCACGTCGAAGCGAGTTTGTAGCATGGTGCGCGAGCGGCCAGAGCGTATTTAGACTCGTCATACCGAGCATGTTTTTCGCGCTCTGCGTCGGGTGCGGACTGTGGGTCGTGCAAGAGAAAGTCATGCCCGCGTCCAACCAGCAGCAGAATGTCCTTCGAGCGATGATCCGCAGCGGGGTTGCAAGCTCCGACATCCAGCAGGGCAGGCGTTGGCTGGCAAGCTCGGAGAGGATTTACTCGTACGGTGAGACGCGAGAGGGTTTGGGAATCGAGGCCCCTCTAATTTTTGAATTTGACCAGGACGAGACGCATCTGACGCGCCTGATTCTGGGTGAGACGGGTCATTGGTCGAGCCCTCCAATGCTGGACATTAAAAACGCCGAGGTTATCTCACTGCAAAACGGCGGACTCACGCATGCAGCTTCCCCAAGTCTGGAGATGGCATTCGGCGATATGCAGGTGTTTAAGGATGAGGGAGGAAAACCAGCGGAATTGAGCGCTTCCGACTTAAGCGCTTACATAATTTCGTTAAGGGCGCGTGGGGAGGATGTCCAAATGCTCTCGTCCTCCTTGGAGAGAAAACGCGTGGAGCCTTTCTCTCCCCTCGTGATGGCTTTCGTCGCCTCGCCGCTCGCACTCGCTTTCGGTAGGAGAAGTGCGGTCTCCGCGCTTTGTGTGGCAGTCATGATAGGACTCGTGTACTGGGGACTGGCGAGCGGCTTTCAGCAACTCGGAGGCAGTGGCCTTCTGCCTCCGAGAGTCGCCGCATGGTCGCCCCCATTTATTTTCGCTTCAATCGGAATGTATTTACTCTCAAGGGTGCGGACGTAAAAATTCCCCCTTGCACTCCACGCCAGCCCGGGCCGAGAGAAGCTTGTTTAAGCCTAGGTGCCCATCTCCCAACTGGAAAGATATTCAACCTGCTCAGAGGTCAGACTGTCTATCGAAATCCCGAGTGCGCGCAGTTTCAGACTGGCAATCTCCGTATCTACGATTTCGGGCAGGAGATGTACTCCGGGTTTCAATTCTCCCTTGTGTTTTACAAGGTATTCCACTGAGAGAGCTTGGTTTGCAAAGCTCATGTCCATCACGCTAGCCGGATGGCCTTCGGCTGCGGCGAGGTTGATTAGACGCCCTTCGCCGAGGACGATCACCCTTCTACCGCCTTCAAGCAGGCTGTACTCCTCCACGAATGGACGTAGAGTGACGGGAGGGAGTGAGAGCTGGCGAAGGGCTACGAGGTTTAATTCGAGGTCGAAGTGTCCGCTGTTGCAGACGATAGCCCCATCCTTCATAGAGGAAAAATGCTTCCCGTCAATCACGTGCCGGTTGCCCGTGACGGTTATGAAAATATCGCCCAGAGGGGCCGCCGCTGCGATGGGCATGACTCTGAAGCCGTCCATCACAGCCTCTACAGCCTTGATCGGGTTTATTTCGCAGACGACGACGTTAGCCCCGAGCCCCTTCGCGCGCATCGAGACGCCCTTTCCACACCAGCCGTAGCCGACCACGACAATCGTCCGCCCGGCAATCAGAATATTGGTGGCGCGAATAATCCCGTCTATGGTCGATTGCCCGGTTCCATAACGATTGTCGAAGAAATGCTTCGTCTGCGCGTTATTAACAGCGATAGACGGGAAGGGAAGAAGCCCCGCCTGCTGCATCGCTTCGAGGCGTACGATCCCCGTCGTCGTCTCTTCGGTCGTGCCGATAATCTCTGATAATTGCCCGCCTCTCTCTTTGAGGAGCGTCGCAACCACATCCGAGCCGTCGTCGATGATGATATGCGGATGAAAATCGAGAGCCGTTCTGACGTGCCTGTTGTAGGTTTCCGTGGACTCGCCCTTGACGGCGAATACAGGGACACCGTAATCGGCCACCAGAGAGGCCGCCACGTCATCCTGTGTGGAGAGCGGGTTCGAGGCGATTACGAGTGATTCGGCCCCCGCTGCCTGAAGCGTCCGTACGAGGTTGGCAGTCTCCGTGGTCACGTGCGCGCAGGCCACCAGACGAATCCCTTCCAAGGGCTTCTCCTCCGCGAATTTCTTGCGAATCAAGCGGAGTACGGGCATCTCTCTTTCGGCCCATTCGATGCGACGCTTTCCATCCGGCGCGAGCGCAGGGTTTTTAATGTCAAACTCTCCGATGCTTGTCGTGTTCATATTTGATCCTTTTACATGTCTGGATGAAAGCAGCCTATTCTATACACCCGCGACGGAACGGAGTGCTTCCGCATGGTCAGTCTGCTCCCAAGTGAAGCCGGTCTCCGTGCGGCCAAAATGACCGTAAGCGGCGGTTTTCTTATAAATTGGCTTGCGTAGCTTGAGAGTTTGGATGATGCCCGCAGGTGTGAGGCTGAAATGCTCCCTCACGAGCGAAGTCAGTTGGTTCTCGTTAACGCGGCCCGTCCCTCCCGTGTCGATGAGGACTGAGACAGGGTCTGCGACGCCAATCGCATACGCCAGTTGAACCAGACAACGCTCGGCCAAGCCCGCGGCGACAATGTTTTTAGCGATATAGCGCGCCATATATGCAGCGGAACGGTCAACCTTGGTAGGGTCTTTGCCGGAGAAAGCGCCTCCACCGTGTGGGGCATAGCCTCCGTAGGTATCGACGATAATCTTGCGCCCTGTAAGGCCCGCGTCCCCCTGTGGCCCCCCCGTAACGAAGCGCCCTGTGGGGTTGATGTGGAACTTTGTGTTTTGGTCTATGAGTTCCGAAGAGACCGTGGGACGAATCACTTCCTTTATGACCTCTTCATGCAGTTGCTCCGAGCTAACTTCCGGCGCGTGTTGTGTGGAAATGACAATCGCATCTATTCTAAAGGGCCGCCCGTCCTTATACTCGACCGTGACCTGCGATTTTCCGTCAGGGCGCAGGTAGGGGAGCGCTTGCGAACGTCTCGTCTCCGCGAGCCTCTTCGAGAGCTGGTGCGCGAGCTGGATGGGCATAGGCATCAACTCGGGGGTCTCATTACAAGCGAAGCCGAACATCAGGCCCTGATCGCCAGCGCCGCCCGTATCGACCCCTTGTGCTATATCAGGAGATTGTTTGCCGACCACGTTTAGAACCGCGCATGTGTCACCATCGAAGCCGTATTTTGCCCTCGTGTAACCGATTTCTTTAACGGTTTCACGTGCCACTTGAGAAAAATCAATCACAGCTGATGTGGTGATTTCGCCCGCAATGACGACCAGTCCGGTTGTCACTAGGGTTTCGCAAGCGACGCGTCCAGTTTCGTCCTGCTCCAGAACGGCGTCGAGCACCGCGTCTGAAATCTGGTCGGCGATTTTATCTGGATGGCCTTCGGTGACTGATTCGGATGTGAAGAGGTAACTTCCCAGACTGCTCAAAATTATTTGACTCCTTAGTGGTAGCTTACATATGGAAAAAGACCGCGTACTGTAACAGTCGCTCCAAACTCTGTCAAGAATGCTTTACCATAGTTGTTCTAACATGCCCTAGGCTAATTACAGAATATATATTATCGGACGCAAACCGTATCGCTCCCTCACTTGACTACGCGACTTCACTTATTTAGAGTCTCTTCACTTATGGCCTTAAAAATCGAAAATCATCTGGAAAAACAGAAGCTCCCGCGCAGGGCTGATGAATCTATACATAAAATTCTTTCACTGGTTCCACGCGAGCACTTGCGCGGGCTAGAACGTCTCCGTTTCGTCGATCAAATCAGTGATTCGCGCCTGAGCGCCGCACAGACGGTCAAACTTCCAGGGCTCTATCATCCCAAGCAAGGCCCGAAGGGCGCTTGGATCGAGGTCGCTCTGAATTCACTCATCCCCAATTCAAAACCCTTCTACCAGAGACTTCTCCCGCGCCTCTATTTCAAAGCCAACTTGGCGGCGGTTATTCTCTCACTTATCGGCCAGCATTATTATGTGACGCTACGCCATTCCGTGAAGAAAGAGAGGCTGGAACCGTCTGTGAGGGCTTACACGGAAAAGTATCTGAAAAAGTGGAGTGAGAATGAACACAGCGTCCGCACACGTCTATTCAAGCCGCTGCAACCTAGATTTGAGCGCTGGGCTCGCTCGCTTCAAAAGAAGGCTAAAGCTAAGGGCGGAAAATAGATTACGCATAGATTACGTCTCGCCCTGTACTTGTCTTAAAGCTGTCTCTGAAGTCTGAAGTCTTTCAAATACCCGCATCCTCCTTCTCCAAACTTTCCAGCACGGAGCGCAAGGCTTTGATAAGGTCTTTGCGTTCAACCTCTTGCTGGCGAAAGCGCATTTCGAGTTTGACTTCGCTCCCCGGAGGGCTATAACGAAAGACGTACGGCTGTGCGGCCTTTTTTGAAGGCTCTTCATTATTCTGCCTCGCGCGCCTGACGGCCCTCGCCTCGTCCCTCGTGAGCCCCCTCTCGGACACTTCCTGTATCAGAGACTGCATCGAAGGTATATCCGGCTGCCTGACAACTTGGAGTAGAAGTGATTTGACATTAATGTCGGCCTGCCGACATTGTTCACGTATTTCCTCAGGTAAGGTAGCTATCGAGAGTGCTTCGGTCACAGTGCTCCTGCTCTTCCCTACTTTGCGCGCGACCTCTTCATGCGTATATCCGAAACGCATGCACAGTGCGGCCAAACCGTCCGCCTCTTCCCAAGGCGTTAAATCCTTCCGCTGCATGTTCTCGATGAGAGCTATCTCAGCCACCGCACGGTCATCGACATCCATCTCGATACAGGGTACTTCGCGCAAACCGGCGGCCCTCGCAGCGCGCCACCGCCGCTCGCCGGCGATAATCATCCAGCGGCCACCTGCCGCGGAGGGCTTCACCAGCAAGGGCTCAAGCACGCCTTTGTCCTTAATGGACTCTGTCAGCTCAGATAAATCACCGATCTCCACGCGCGGCTGTTCAGGGTTCGGGTCGATTTGCTCGACGGCGATCAGACGACCTATGGGAATCGGCCTCTGCCCCGACAACTCCTCTACGTAATGTGCGTCGTGACGCATTCGAACCTCTGCGGGCAATCCTCTTCTAGACACGGCTCAACACCTCTTCGCAAAGTTTTGCGTATTCGTGTGCGCCCGAAGATTGTGGCGCAAATGAAAAAATAGACTCTTTGTAGGCGGGCGATTCCTCCAGACGGACGCTTTTCGTGATAACCGTCTCGAACATCTGTGAGCCGAAAACATTCTTTATACGCTCAAAAACCTCTCGCGCGAGGGTAGTACGCTTGTCGTGTAAGGTCACCACGACCCCCAGAACACGCAGGCCCGGATTTGGCCTCGCTTTCACCTTCTCAATCGTCTCAAGCAAATCGTCCGTCCCCTCCAAGGCATAATACGAAGACTGTATGGGTATTAAGACGTGCGTCGCCGCAACCAGAGCGTTTACCGTTATCAGACCGAGAGTCGGCGGGGTGTCGATGAAAATAACGTCGTATTTATCATTCAAGGTCTGAAGTCGATCTTTGAGTCTGAAAGGGGCGTCGAAATCCCCCACCAGTTTCGCTTCGAGCTTCGCGAGGCTGATTCTAGAAGGAATCATCTCCAAGCCCTCCACGTGTGTCTGGTAGATGTAGCTTGAAAGCTCCCCGCCACCTTCGACCATCATGTCGTACGCTGAAAGCTCGACGGTCAGAGGGTCTAGGAAAGAGATCGAGCTGTTCCCCTGCGGGTCTAGGTCGAGCAGTAAGACGCGCCGCCCGCGTTGAGCGAACGCCGCCGCGAGATTAATCGCGGTGGTCGTCTTCCCAACCCCGCCTTTCTGATTCGCGATTGCGATGACAGTAGTCAAATGCCGCTTTTTCCAATGGTCTGAGAATGAGAAGGTACGTCCGAGGACTCAAGTCCCCTGCCTTGCTGCTACATCGGCAGGTCGCCGGCCTCGCCGATGACATCGGGCCACTCCTCTTCGGCGCTCTCGCCAAACTCCTCCGCCGCCCCTGTCGCGACCGTATTGCGTGAGGCCTTGATGACATCCTCGTTGACGAAGATGGGACAGTCCGCGCGCAAAGCGAGGGCTATTGCGTCCGAAGGTCTGGAATCCAGAAGCATCGAGTCCCCAGCCTGATTCCGCATTTCGATGACGGCGAAAAACGTGTTGTCCTTCAGCTCAGTGACGACGACGCGCTCCACGCTGGCCCCGAACTCCACTATCAGGTTACGGAGCAGGTCGTGTGTCATGGGCCTCTGCGGCGCGATTTTTTCGATTTCGAGGGCGATGGCGTTGGCTTCGTAGGCTCCGACCCATATCGGAAGCATCGTCTCGCTGTTGACATCCTTCAAGATAATAATCGGAGTCCCGCTACTGGGATCCATCATCAGGCCCCGAATCTTCACTTCGATCTCCATAAAAACACCTCACACTCCGCCCCGTTTTAGACTCTACACGCACAGCTCTCCGTACAGACTGTGTGCTTTCGCCTCGTTCACGCGCACGCGCACTATCTCACCCAAAAGCTCCTGCCCGCCCTCGAAGTTTATGACCTTATTGCAGGTCGTATGCCCTGTCAGGTCTCTCTTCGACCTCGCACTCTCGCCTTCGACGAGCACGGAGACCTCTCGCCCGACATAGCCAGCGTAAATCTCCCTCTGAATGCTCATCTGCAACTGTTCGAGCGCGAGGAAACGGCTCGTCTTTTCGGCCTCTGAGACGGAATCCGGCAACTGCGCGGCGGGAGTCCCGGGCCTTTCGGAATATTTAAAGATATATAGGCCGTCGAAGCGGCACGCCTCGACCAGACGCATTGTCTCTTCAAACTCGCTCTCGGTCTCGGACGGAAACCCTACGATGATATCGCTCGTGAGTGCAATCCTCCTGCGTGCCCCTTTGAGCGCATCCACACGCGCGAGGTAATCCGACACCTTATAGCCTCTGCGCATGCTCTTCAGAACCCGGTCGCTTCCGCTCTGCACAGGGAGATGTACCCAGTCACAGAGGTTCTCATGCTCTTCCAGAGCCTTCACGATGTCTTTGTGAAAATCCCTCGGGAAAGAGGTCGTGAACTTGATTCTGGGGAACCCTGTCGAGGCCAGAGCGCGCAGGAGCCTTGAGAAAGGAGTCGCTCCCTCGAAGGATTCGAGCCCGCTCTCCGTACGCGGGCGGTAACTGTTGACGTTCTGGCCGACGAGGTGCACCTCCCTGAAACCCTCAGCACGAAGCCGCGCGACCTCCTCCAGAATCTCTGAGGGCGGACGGCTCCGTTCCCTGCCCCTCGAATATGGAACGATGCAGTAGGTGCAGAATTTATTACACCCCTCGATGATTGGCACGAAGGCGACGTGCTTCGAGTGCCGCTCGCTCGCGGAGACCTCCCACGCCTCCGAGCCCTTGCGTTCGCCCAGGTCAAGAGCGCGCGTCTCACCGTTCCTGACGCGCTTGATGAGCGAGGGCAGTCGATCCGTTGCGCGCGTGCCGACGACCAGCTTCACAGACGGCGCTTGATCGAAGATAGACTCGCCTTCGAGCTGCGCGACGCAGCCCATGACCCCTATCAAAGGCTGATTCGTGCGACGACGGTGACGGATTTCGCCGATGCGTTGAAAAACTTTCTGCTCAGCGCGCGCGCGAATCGAGCAAGTGTTCAGGATGACCACGTCCGCGCTCTGCTCCGAGTCGGTCAGTTCGTACCCCTCTGCACGCAGGCCGGTCGCGGCGCGCTCCGTATCCGCGACGTTCATCTGACACCCGAATGTTTCTATGTAGACGCGTTCCATAACACTCAAAAGAAGAAATCCCGTTTTGATAAGTGTAGCAGATTAAATGAACGCGAGGCGAAGCACTTGCGCGCAGGAATCCATGCAGTCCCTGCGGCGTAGACTTTAGACTATTCTTCGTGCCCTTGAACGTCCCGGCTCCGGCTTGTTATCCAGCATCCATCTGGCGGTCGCACGCGCGGCCTTTATATCTTCAGCGCCGCCGATCATTCGCGCCAGCTCGCCCACCTTCTCTTCTTCGTCCAGCTCCCTCACCCTCGTGTGGGTTCGGCCATCCTCCACCTCTTTCGAGACGACGTAATGATGCTCTGCGAATCTGGCGATCTGTGGCTGGTGCGTGACGCATAGAACCTGCTGCGTAGACGCCAGTTGCCTGAGCCGCAATCCTACAGCTTCCGCAGTCTTCCCGCCAATCCCCGTGTCGATCTCGTCGAATATCAGAGTGACCCCAGAGCCCCCTTGCGCCACTCCGTTCTTGCTGTTCAGACCTACTGTACGCAGCGCCAGCATCAGTCTCGACAACTCCCCTCCGGATGCGACGCGATCCAAGGGTCTCGGGGCCTCGCCTTTATTGGCCGAGAATAAAAACGCGACGCGATCCGCACCCGACTGTGTAAGTTGATTGTCTTTAGACGCGACTTGCTCTGCGCCTTCGACTTCGACGACCTGAGTCTCTAAAGCCGAAGGCTCTAAAAGCTCTTCCGGCGGCAAAAAAGTCTCAAGCTTGACCACGAATCTCGCGTCTTCCAAGGCGAGTTGGTGAAGCTCTTCCGTCACACGCTTCTCTAATCTGGCTACCGCCGACGCTCTCTTTTTTGAGAGACTCTTCGCGAAGCTTATAAATTCTCGGCGGGCGCTCAAGACCTCTCGGCCAAGCTCTTCCTCATTTTTTTCCTGAGACGCAAGCTGTTCGATTTGTTCTGCGAACTCCTCCCTCAATTTAAGCAGGTCTTCAAACTCCCTCCCGTACTTTCGCTTCAACCTTTGAATATCGGCCAGACGATTCTCTATCTCTCCCAGACGCCCCTCCGAAAAATTGATGTCTTTCCCTAAATCCCTCAAACCGACCGCGACCTCCGACAAAAGAGCCGATGCGCTCTCGAACATCTCCCGAAGAGATTCGACGCGCCTGTCTATGCTCGACAACTCCTGTAGACGCCTCCGAACCGCGCCGAGCCTCTCCAAAATACTCTCATCGTTCTCGTATAACTCCGCAAATCCCGAGGCGCATAATTCGTAGACCCTCTCGACGTTCGTGAGTAGAGACTTTTCCGCAACCAACTGCGCCTCTTCTCCCGTCTGCGGATTTACCTTCTCTATCTCCGAAAGCTGGAAACGCAAGTAATCGTTCAGACGCTCTCTTTCGGCCCCCTTCCTTCTCAGCTCCGAAAGGGCCTCGACCGCCGTTCTCCATCTCCTGAACGCTCCGGAAGTCTTCCGTACGAGATCAAAGCAGCCCGCAAAATTATCTAGCATGTCCAAATGACTGTGTCTATAGGTCAGAAGGAAATGCTCACCCTGCCCGAGGATTTCGACCAGAAACGGCTGAAGCTGCCTCAAGGTCGCGTTCGTCACCCGCTGGTCGTTGATAAAAATACGACTCTGGCCCGAGATGCTGATTTCCCTTCTAATCAACATCTCCTCATCCGACTTGTACACCAGACCGATCTCTTCGAAGACCTCTGGAATCTTCTTCTGCGCTTCGCCTCGAAGCTCGAATCCGCCCTCGATTAGCGCCACGCGCTCGCCCGTCCGAACCAGTTCGGAACCGCCACGCCTTCCCAACAAAAACCCTAGGGCATCGACGATGATGGACTTCCCTGCGCCCGTCTCGCCCGTCAGTAGACATAGGCCGTCGCGGAGTTCAAACGTGATGCGATGGATGACCGCTAAATTGATTATGTTAATGAACTTCAACATAAAGAGACTTCTCAGTACAGGACTTACTTTAACTATTTTACTTTAACTCGGGCGCACGAAACACAGGCTTACAAAACCATCTAATATCTTGACCTAATCATTTCTCGAAGGTAGTATGCACCTTGTTTTGTATAGACCCTTCCTCTAAAAGGTTGCGTGCTCATGTCCTTCAACAAAATCACTCTCTGCGGCAATCTTGGGCGCGACCCGGAACTTCGATATACCCCGCAGGGAACCCCTGTGTGTAGCTTCACCATGGCTACCAACGAACGCCGGAAAGACCGCACCGGCGAGATGCAGGATCAAACCACTTGGTTCCGTGTGACCTTATGGGGGAGACAGGCCGAGACAGCTTCACAGTATTTGACGAAGGGACGCCCTGTGTATATAGAGGGCCGTCTGCGTGTCGAAGAATGGACGGATCGCGACGGGCGCTCGCGATACACCCTCGAAGTACACGCGACCGACATGCAATTCATCGGCGGAAAGGGTGAAGATGCACCGCCTGCGTCTTCAAGGTCGGAAGAGCCGCAGGCACACGCAGCATCAACCCCTGCCGACATCGAGGACGACGACATTCCCTTCTGATTATCGTTAATCCTATAACCCTAAAGACCTTATCCGTCGATAGCGCCTTGCAAGCCGTTCGTGCGGACTAAGAGATAACGAATAATCGAGTTGCTTCTCCAAAGCCTTCTCCAATAACAAGGCGGCCTCATCGAAAGACTCGTGAGCTCCCTCACCCGGTTCCTTCACGACCTCGTCGATTATTTTCAAACCAAGCAAATCCCTCGCCGTCAGCCGGAGTGACTCGGCTGCGAGCTTGGATTTAGACGAGTCCTTCCACAAAATTGCTGCACAACCCTCCGGAGAAATCACCGAATAAATCGCGTTTTCCAACATCAGGACAGAATCTCCAACCCCTATGGCGAGCGCGCCGCCAGACCCTCCTTCTCCGATAATCGAGATGATTATAGGGACTGATAGTCTCGCCATCTGAATTAAATTATTGGCAATCGCTTCCGCCTGACCTCTCTCTTCGGCGTCAATTCCCGGATAAGCGCCGGGAGTGTCTATAAACGTGATGATCGGATGCCCGAATTTCTCTGCGAGTCGCATCAAACGTATCGCTTTACGATACCCTTCAGGCTTCGGCATCCCGAAATTTCTGAATCTTCTTTGCTTGGTATCTCGCCCCTTCTGCTGTCCTATCACGATTACAGAACGACCCTGAAAAGTCGCCAGACCACACACCAAGGCGGGGTCATCCCCATATCTGCGGTCGCCTCGAAGCTCTACAAAGTCAGGAAAGAGCCTCTCAATATAATCCAATGTATAAGGGCGTTCGGGATGTCTCGCAATCTTCACTATTTCAAAAGCATCGCCAGACCCCTTCTCATCCACCCTCTCCGTCATTTCACTCACTTTGATCGTCCCCTCTCTACAAAGGGCGCACAAGAATATGCGTATCCTTAATGTTTAAGCAGTTGCTTATCGCTAAGATATATCCGCGCCAACCGGGTGGGCCGCGCCGGCCTCGAAGGGTCCTTTATTCCCATTCGATTGTGCTGGGTGGTTTCGAGCTAATATCATACACGATACGATTGACGCCCCTGACTTCGGACACAAGCCTTGTAGAAATACGCCCCAAGACATCGTGCGGCAGACGCGCCCAATCAGCAGTCATACCATCTATACTCGTGACCGCGCGCAGGGCCACAACTCGCTCATAAGTCCTGAAGTCCCCCATGACTCCTACGGTCGAAACGGGAAGGAGAACCGGAAAAGCTTGCCAAACACTATGGTATAGATTGGCGAGCTTTAACTCTTCCTCGACGATCCGATCCGCTGCCCTCAGAATCGAGAGCCCTTCGGCTTTAACTTCCCCCAAAATACGAACAGCCAGCCCGGGCCCCGGAAAAGGATGCCGAGTCAAAATCTCTTCAGGCACTCCTAATTCCCGCCCCATGACTCTCACCTCATCTTTGAATAAGTCTCGAAGCGGTTCTATCAGCTTTAATTCCATACGCTCCGGCAAACCGCCTACATTGTGATGACTTTTAATGATCGAAGAGGGCCCGTGAACCGCAACCGACTCTATAACATCAGGGTAGAGCGTCCCTTGCACGAGGTATTTAACGTTCCCTATATTCCTTGCTTCCCTCTCGAATACTTCAATGAATTGGTGGCCGATAATCCGCCTTTTCTTCTCCGGCTCAAACACTCCTTCGAGCGCGTCCAAAAATTGGCCCCCGGCACGAATGCCGACGACGTTTAAACTCATATTATGCTTGAATAAAGTGCAAGTGGCTTCAAATTCACCTTCCCGCAAAAGCCCTGTATCCACGAAAACGCATACCTGACGCTCACCAATCGCCTGATGCACGAGGGCGGCTGCGACCGTCGAATCGACGCCTCCGGACAAGCCGCAAATGGCTTGCCCTTCGCCAACAGTGGCTCTTATCTTCTCGACCTGCTCGTCGATGATCGCCTTCGTAGACCAGTCGGGTCGAACTTTGCAGACGCGAAAAAGGAAGTTCTGGAGAATCTGTGTTCCGAAAGGGGTGTGTGCGACTTCGGGGTGAAACTGAACCCCAAATAAACGCTTGCTTAAGCTCTCGAATGCATTAAGCGTCCCGTTCGTATGGGCCGTTATGCGAAACCCTTCCGGGACTTGCGAGACGTGGTCGCCGTGACTCAACCACACATCCATTTCGCTCGGAAGGTCTCTAAAAAGAGGGCTCTCCGGCTCGGACACGGAAAGACGCGCATAGCCATACTCTCTATTGGCGGAGGGTTGCACTTGCCCTCCAAGCTCCACTGCGAGGAGCTGGAGACCGTAGCAGATACCTAGAACCGGACAATCTACGTTTTGGATGAAATTGGCCGGTAATTTCGGCGCATGTTCGTCATATACGGAGGCCGGCCCACCCGAAAGAATAATCCCCTTCGGTCGCTTCGATACGATTTCATCGAAAGGCGTGTTAAAAGGTAATAATTCGCAGAAGACGTTAGACTCACGTATTCGTCTAGCGATTAATTGCGTGTATTGAGACCCGAAATCTAAAATAACAATGGTCTCGTGCCTTCGAACACCGTCGCTCAAGGTAATTTCTCCCGTAAAAGGTATAAAGTTGATGAAATGAAAAGCTTTTGGGCAACCGATTATAACTTCTCGTATCATATCAATCAAAAAAACATTTGTGTAATAGAGTAATCTGACCTTGGGACTCATTTTTATGGATAAATGCAAGCAATCCAGCTTTCCTGTGGCGGGCAAAAAACGCTGTCCGAGGATAGCTGCGGGCCGTTTTCTCTTCATTGCCTTGGCATGCATACTCTTCCCTAACACTTTCTCGGCACAGGAGCAGACATCCCTCAGAAGACCCTTTCAAATACTTTGGCATTTCGATACAGAGAGCGCAGTTAATCTATCTCCGGCCTCGGGCAGGGATACTGTCTATCTACCTCTGGCCGGCGGAAGTCTCGTTTCTCTAACTCTGAGTGACGGCACTTTGAATTGGAGGACGGAAATAGGTGGGAACCTCTCCGCTTCACCTCATGCCGATGAAAGCAGCGTTTTCGTGGCCTCGGAAAATTATGCTTCCGCCGATAGAGTGCGGCCCGCAGGCGGTGCTCTGAGAGCGTTGAGTAGCAGGAGCGGGGTGACGCTTTGGTTGCGCCCCTTAAATGCTCCGGTGCGCGGCGGGCTGGTATCCAACGAAAACACCGTCTTTGGTGGCGCGTCTGACGGGAGGCTCTACGCCATAAAGAAACTCTCCGGTGAGGTTTCGTGGGTGCGGCAGAACACTGTGCCCTTCGCCTCTCAACCAGTGCTTTCAGGAGATTTACTCTTCCTCGGGGACGAAGACGGGAATTTGTGGGCCGTAAATATTGATACAGGAAAGACCGTCTGGCGTTATCGGACGCAGCAGGCTTTGCGCGCTCCGGTCGCAGTGATTGGAGAGAGCATTTTTGCAGGCTCAAACGATGGGTTTGTTTATGCTTTAAATAAGAGTGACGGGCGTCTGCGCTGGCGAACCCGCACGGACGCGGCGGTTCAGTCGGTCACGCCGACGAAGAACTGCGTGGTCGCGACATCTCTGGATAATTTTGTTTATTGTCTCTCGTTGCAGAAGGGCCGGAAGATTTGGAAGCGGCAGCTCGCAGGGAGGGTCGCGGCCCAGCCGTTGGCGGCAGATGAAGGAATTCTTTTCGCACCGCTCGCGGGCGAGGAGTGTCTGGTTCTGGATCAGAAGGACGGTCGTAAAGTTAACAGCATTTTCGTCGGAGAAGATAACAATATGGCCGCCTCCCCCTTGCTATTGGGGCACTTATTGCTGTTGACGACGAGGAAGGGGCTTATCGCATATTCCAACTCGGAGGCGGGTGCTCCCTTCCCTCAATGAATGCGGGACGCGAATGATGGATGCAGGTTTTCTACGCGGCGAAAGATTGATTCAGCCCTCAAGCCCGCTAACTCCTCACAAAAGCTGTGTGTGTGTGTTCGGTTCCCTAAGTCTTGACGGCGTGGAAACGCGCGCGGACGAAAGAGGCCACGCGGAAGACTATCCCGTGGAGGACGTAAGAGCCTACGATAATAAGCAGGAAATACTGAGAAAACTGCCAGATGAGCATCCCCGCGGCGGCCACCATCAGCATCATCTTCGTGGTACTCCGCCGACCCGCCCCAACCGTCTTGAAACTCGAATAACGGATGGTGCTCACCATCAAGGCGGAGAGGACGGCGATGAGGCCCATGAGGAGCCAGCAGTATAGTCTGGAGAGTTGTGGCTCGTAAGAGGTTAGAGGTTGAGGCGCGAAATGGACGAGGGCGGCGATGAGCCCTGCCGCAGCAGGGATTGGGAGCCCTACGAAATTCTTCTTGTCCACTTTCGCAGTGCCTTCGGCGAGCGTGCGCGGCCTCGTCGCCTGCACGTTGAAACGCGCAAGGCGGAATGCGCCACAGATCAGGAACATGAAGGAGAGGAACCAGCCGAGCTGATGCGCAGGGTTGCCGTCGGGGAAAGCCGCTCCATATCCCCAAGCGTAGACGAGCACGGCGGGCGCGATGCCGAAAGTGAGTACATCTGCGATGGAGTCGAATTGAATCCCAATCTCCGTCGTGGTCTTCGTGAGGCGGGCGATTCTGCCGTCCAGCGTGTCGAAGAGAATCGCCCAGCCGATGGCGCGGCCCGCGTTATCGAAATGCATGGTCGCGCGTGCAACGTCAGCGTCGGTCGCTCCTGTGTCGAGCAGTTGGAAGCCGCGTAGTGCGGCCATCACGGCGTAGTAGCCCATGCCGACATTCGCCGCAGTGAAGGCGGACGGAAGCAGGTAGAGACCTTTGCGCAGACGCTGCCGGCGTGCGACCTCTCGGGTGGGGGCCGCCGACTGTTGCTCTGTAGCCTCGACGCTCTTCATTTAATCCTCCCGATGACGCTGACGCCCCCGCGCACTCTCGCGCCCACTTCGACGCTGACTTCGACCTGCGCGGGCAGTACGAGGTCAGTCCGCGAGCCGAATTTTATAAGGCCGAAGCGCTCGCCCCGCTTGAGGGGGTCGCCGGGCTTCTTCCAGCATACGATCCGGCGCGCGAGCACGCCCGCAATCTGTTTACAGACCACGGTCATTCTCTCGCCCTGAATCGTCAGAGCGTTCTGCTCGTTGACGACGCTCGCTTCGTCCTTCGTGGCGATCATGAAGCGGCCTTTGGTGTAGACGCTCTCGACGACCACGCCTGCAATCGGAGAGCGGTTGATGTGCACGTCGAAGGGCGATAGGAAAATGCTTACGACCGTCGGCGAGCCGTCCTCTTCGGGGGAGAGTTTTTCTATCCGCGTGACTCGCCCGTCGGCTGGCGAGACGACGAGGCTCTCGTCTGCGGGCGCGTCCCTCCTCGGGTCGCGAAAGAAGTAGGCCATGAAGGCGGCTAGGAGGAGAAGGGGCAGGGCGAGCCACCAGAGCCCGTAGAGCGCCGCCAAGAGGGCCGCCAGCGCCGGAATCAAAACCCAAAAGATGCCGTCTTTGACCATTTAGAGAACCTGCCTCTGCCGACGCGCGGGAAGCGCCGGAACGGGACGCTCGCGCGTCCGCTTTGGCGGATTAAAGCAAACGGGGGCGCTCAACTACTTTGACGCGTCCCCCGTTTAAATTCTACCAGAGTAAATAGACCGGCGCTCGGCGAAGGGCGTCAGTGCGCAACGCTTCCAGCCTTCTGGTGTCGCAACATGATTGCGTGCATCTGATCTTTGACGGCCAGCTTCTTCTTCTTCAGCGTGACCTCTTCGAGCTGCTCTTCATCGCTCGGATAGGCCAGAGACGAAAGCTCGCTCAAGCGCTGCTCGTAGCGCCCGTGCTCGCGCGCCAGCTCGCGAAACTCCGGGTCGCTCGCAATCAGTTCGTCCTTGATGCTGTCCGCGTTTGTCATTTCCATACTGGAGAATCTCCTTTCAGATGCGCTCAGGTGGTTTAACGAACCTGCGCGTCGCCCGCCGCGACTACGCGTTCTTGTCTGTGCGTGCGTAAAAATGTTAGCCCAATCAACCGACCGAATCAAGCCCCAGCGCCGAGCGGCATAGTCATCACCAGCGCGTCTTCGGCGGGCTGCCTGTAATAATTGCGCCGCCGCCCCGCAGCCGTGAAGCCGAGCCCCGCGTAAAGGTTCTGGGCCGCTTGATTGCCGGCGCGCACTTCCAGAATGGCCCGCTTCGCCCCTGCCTTCGCGCCGAGTTCGAGGGCCATCCCGAGCAGCGTCGCGCCGAGCCCGCGACGACGTGCCTCTTCGCGGACGGCGATGTTGTTGATGTGCAGCTCGTCCGAGTTGACGCGCGCGGCGATGAAGCCTTCGACGCGTTTGGTTGCCTCGAAGTAGACTTGAGCCGGGCGGCGTGCCACTAGCATGACCGATTCCGCGCGGTCGAGTTCCGTGCGGTACGCGTCCCAGCCCCAGAGGCTCAGGCCGCAGGTCTCCTCTATCTCCACAACTTCGAGCAGGTCGTGCTCCCGCATCGGCTCGATGAGGAACCCTTCGTGCTCCGCCATTTCGATTACCCTTGCTCGTGACATCTCTCATTCAACTCCGCGTCCGAAGGACGCACGTAGATGGCCCGCAGTCGCTCCGCGCCCGTCTCGGCCCCCGCTCTGTACGAAGAGAGAGCGAGCGCCGCGAGCCCGTGTGCGAGAGCATCCTTCACAGGCGCGAACTGCCACTCTCCTTCGGACGGCTCGCCAACCCTCTCCGAGGTCTTTGTGAACGAAAACCCTTCCGCGCGTGCCGCTTCCTCAATCTCAGAAAGATACTTCAAAGCCCCGCCGCCCGCCCATCTCAGGCCGCCTCCGAGCGCGCGAGCGTCCTCCAAGAGCCTCGAAGGCGAGACGTGCACGGCCTCTCCCAACTCCCTTACAAGACCGTCCTCAGAGACGGACAGCAATTGCGCGAAGACTTCCCCACGACCCGCCGGGAGCATCGCGACGAGGCGCGCAGAAGGGCGCGCGTGGTATGCGACCGCGTGCAGAGTGGGCACGCCGACGACGGGCTTGCCGAGCGTCTTCGACAGCGCCTTGAGGGTTGCTAGCCCTGAGCGCAGCCCCGTAAAACTCCCCGGCCCTGTGCATGCGGCCAGCAGTTCCAGCTCACGCAGTCCGATGCCAGCCGCGCGCAGCACTTCATCTATGTCCCTTAGGATGCTCGAAGCGCCCGCCTCCCGAAGCTTCTGCGAGCGCTCGGCCAGCAGCTCGCCGCCGCGCACGACCGCGACGCTCCTCGTCTCTGTGGCCGTATCGACCGAGAGCATGAGCGTGCGCGCGCCCGCGCGTTCCTCGCGAGAGGCTTCTTCGAAGGCTGACCGGTTTGCTGAATCCTGAAAAGTGATGCTGTTTGACATGCCGGGTATTGTCGCAGATTATAGTTTCTGAATTTCTCCCAAATCAAACGTGCGGGCTAGGGCTCGGGATTTTTTCGAGAATGGCTGAAACGAAGCTGCGTGTAGGCATCATGACGGGCGGGGGCGATTGCCCCGGCCTCAACGCCGTTATCCGGGCCGTCGTACGACGCTCCGTGCTCGAACCGCACTCCGAGGTGCTCGGCATTAAAAACGGCTGGCGTGGCCTCATCGAAGGCGACCTCATGGAGCTTAACAGGCTGTCCGTGACGGGCATCCTCCCGCGCGGCGGGACGATTCTCGGAACCTCTCGCGTCAACCCGAAGAGCGAGGCGGGCGACGTGGAGCGCATACGCTCGACTTGGGAAGCGAACGGCCTCGACGCGGTCATAGTCGTCGGCGGCGAAGGCACTCTGCGCGCCGCACGCGACATGTGGCGCGAGCACGGCATGCGCATCGTGGGCGTGCCCAAGACCATCGATAACGACCTCGACGGCACGGACTTCCCTTTCGGCTTCGACACCGCCGTTAACACCGTGATGGACGCCGTCGATAGACTGCACTCGACCGCGGAGTCGCACCACCGCGTGATGGTCATCGAAGTGATGGGCAGGCACTCGGGCTGGATTGCGGCATACGGCGGCATCGCCGGGGGGGCTGACATGATACTCGTCCCCGAACACCCTTTCAGGCTCTCGCGCGTGTGCGAGGTCTTGCGCCGCAGAGAGAGTCAGGGCAGCGCCTTCTCCATCATCGTCGTCGCGGAAGACGCGCGCCCGCACGCAGAAGAAGACTTCCTAGACGAAGCGACCCGCTCGCAGATTTACCAGCACGGGCGGCTCGGCGGCATAGGCTTTCAGCTCGCGCTCCAAATCGAAAAGACCACGCGCATCGAGACGCGCCACGCCAACCTCGGCTACGTGCAGCGTGGCGGCTCGCCCACGGCCTTCGACCGCGTGCTGGCGACGCGCTTCGGCGTCAAGGCTTTCGAGCTGGTGCTCGAAGGCGCTTGGGGGCGTATGGCCGCACTGCGCTGCAACAAGGTGATTAGCATCCCTCTGGACGAAGCCGTGCAGAAGATAAAATACTTGGACGAAGAGATATACCGCGTCGCCGAAGTCTTCTTCTGTTGAAGAGTCGATTTCTCATCCCCTCTGTGGTAAGTTTTGTCGAGTCCACCCGCGTTCAAGAAATTCCGCCTCCCGCGGGCCACAAAAGACACATGACGACGAACGTACCACTCACGCCCATGCTGCGGCAGTATCAGGAGTTGAAACGGCAGCATCCCGGCACGCTCCTCTTTTTTCGCCTCGGTGATTTCTACGAGCTGTTCTTCGACGACGCCGTGACCGGCGCGCGCGAGCTGGAAATTACGCTCACGGCGCGGCACAAAGAGCGCGGCACGCCCATCCCCATGTGCGGCGTCCCGCACCACTCGGTCGCCGGTTACGTCGCGCGACTCATACGCAAGGGCTTCCGCGTCGCCATCTGCGAGCAGACCGAAGACCCCTCGAAAGCGAAGAAGCTTGTGCGCCGGGAGGTCGTGCGCGTCATCACTCCCGGCACTGCGTTCGACCCGAATTTAATGGAGGCCGGAGAGACCGTCTACCTCGCAGCCGTCTGCGGGGCCGGGGACAATTACGGCGCGGCCTTCCTAGACCTCTCTACGGGAGAGTTTCGCGCCACGGAGGAGAGCGGCCCCGACGCTTGGGCGCGCATCCGCGCAGACATCGAATCCTACGCGCCGCGCGAGATGCTCTTCCCCGAATCGCTCGCACTCCTCGTCAAAGATTCCTACACGGGGAGCGGCGCGCATACGGCCCCGCTCCCGCTCTCGACGCGCGCGCAGGATGAACACAATCACACCGCCCCGCTCGCGCGCATCACTCCCGCCGAGCACCACGCGCAGGAGTTCGGGCGGCTCGCGCTCACGCCCCTCGATGACTGGCTCTGGGAGCCGCTCTCCTGCGCTACGCTTTTGCTCGAACAGTTCGGCGCGCGCACGCTCGAAGGCTACGGGCTCGGCGGAAAGACCGAAGCCGTGGCCGCCGCCGGAGCCTGCCTGCGCTACGCGCGCGAGACGCAAAGGGCCGCCGCCGCGCACGTCACCGACATCAGCTTCTTCGAGACGCAAGACCACCTCGTCCTCGACGCAGTCACCTGCCGCAATCTCGAATTGACCGAAGCGCAGGGCGGCGCGGGCCGTGGCGCATCGCTCTGCGGCGTGCTCGACGCGACGGTCACGGGGATGGGCGCTCGCCTCCTGCGCTCTTGGCTGCTCCGTCCCTCTATACGCCGTGGCGAGATAGAAGCGCGACACGCGGCGGTCGAAGACCTACACGCTTCTCAAATCAAGCGAGACCGCCTGCGCGCGCTGCTCCGCGAAGTCGCAGACCTCGAACGACTGACGGGCCGCATCAACATGGGGACGGCAACCCCCAGAGACCTCTGCGCGCTCCGCCGCTCTCTGGATCAAGTCCCAGACATCCGTCGGGCGTTATCGGACTCCGGGTCTTCGCTGCTGCAAGTCTTGTACGAGAGCGCCGACGAGCTGCCCGGCGTGCGGGCTCTCATCGCGGAGTCAATCGCAGACGACCCGCCTCTGAACTTCGTCGAAGGCGGCGTCATCCGCGAAGGCTTCGACGCCGAGCTGGACGAGCTGCGTTCCATCAGCCGCAACGCCAAGCAGTCCATCGCGACCATCGAGGCGCGCGAGCGCACGCGCTCAGGCATACATAATCTGCGCGTCCGCTTCAACAACGTATTCGGCTACTTCATCGAAGTGTCTAAGGCCAACTCGGCGCGCGTGCCTTCGGACTACGAGCGGCGGCAGACGCTCTCCAACGCCGAGCGCTACACCACGCACGAGCTGAAGGATTGGGAGCAGCGCGTGCTCGGGGCCGAAGGGCGCATGCTCGAAATCGAGACTCGCATATTTTCGGAGATTCGCGCCCGCGTCGCCGAAGAGACGAAGCGATTGCAGGCCACCGCCCGCGCCCTCTCCGTGCTCGACGTGCTCGCGGCCCTGTCCGAAATCGCCGTCCGAAGGCGTTACCAAAAGCCCACTCTGCACGACGGCGACGAGTTAGAGATAGTCGGCGGGCGGCATCCGGTCATAGAGGCCATCGGCGAGACGCAGTTCGTGCCGAACGACCTCTACATGAACAACTCGAACGAGCGGCTGCTCATCATCACTGGCCCGAACATGGGCGGCAAGAGCACGATTCTCCGGCAGACGGCGCTCATCTGCCTTCTGGCGCAGATGGGCTCTTTCGTCCCCGCAGAGCGCGCGCGCCTGCCCGTGCTCGACCGCATCTGGACTCGCGTCGGCGCTTCGGACGACCTCTCGCGTGGCCGCTCGACCTTCATGGTCGAGATGACCGAGACCGCCGCCATCCTCCACAACGCTACCCCTCGCTCGCTCGTCCTGCTCGACGAGATAGGACGCGGCACGGCGACCTTCGACGGGCTCTCCATCGCTTGGGCGGTGGCCGAGCATCTGCACGACTCGGCGGAGCACGCCGCCAAGACCCTCTTTGCCACGCACTATCACGAACTGACCGAGCTGGCCGAGCGTCTGCCCGGCGCGCAGAACTACCAGATACGAGTCGCCGAGCGCGAGGGCGAGGTCATCTTCCTCTATCGACTTGAGCGCGGGCGTGCGTCCAAATCTTACGGCATCGAGGTGGCGCGGCTCGCGGGGCTCCCGCCTTCCGTGCTCGTGCGCGCCCGAGACGTTCTGTCTAGGTTGGAGAAGTACGAGCTGGACGTGTTCGCCGAAGAGACGGCTGCGGCTGCGGCCTCGAAGGGTTCGGGGCGTCCCTCCGAGGGCGGCGCGCAAGACGGCATAGACGCTCTGGATAACGTCGCGGCGCGTGCGGGGAGGCGTGCGCTGGCGGCGCAGTTCACGCTCTTCGATTCCGTCAACCAAAGCCTCCTTGACGAGCTTCGCGCGCATGATGTAGAAACCCTCTCGGCGGAAGAATCGCGGCAGCTTTTGCTCAATCTGAAGAAACGACTCGTCTGAAGCACCATTCTTTTCATGACCGACTTCAAAACCCTCCAAGCGCTCCCGCTCGAACAGCAAATCGGACAACTGCTCTTCATCGGCCTGCCCGGCCCCGAACTCGATGCCGACGCGCGCTCGCTCCTCGAAGAGGTCAAGCCCGGCGGCGTTATCATCTTCGGGCGAAACGTCTCAGCGCCGCGCCAGCTCCGCTCGCTCATCGAAGAGACGCGCGCCTCCGTCGAGGTCGAGCCGCTCATAGGCATCGATCAGGAGGGCGGGCTCGTTGACCGCCTTCGCAAAATCTGCACGCCGATGCCCGCCGCGCGCGCCATACGCCAGCACGGCGACCTCGCGGGCGCACGCACGCTGGGCCGCCTCACCGGAGAGATTCTGCTCCGGCTCGGCTTCAACCTCAATTTCGCGCCCGTCATGTCAATCATGACCGAGGACAGAGACCTTCTCTCCAACGGCCTATACTCCCGCTCGTTCGGGCGCTCGCCCGGCGAAGTGCTCGGCTACACGATGGTCTACCTGCGCGGCCTGCAAGGCGTGGGCTGTCTGGGCTGCGCCAAACATTTTCCGGGCATCGGCGCGGGCGAGGTGGACACGCACGAAGAGATGGCGATTATCCATCTCACGCACGACGACCTTCTGGCGCAAGACCTAGCCCCCTACATCGAGCTGTTCCAGCGCGAAGACAACATGGTCAAGGCCGTGATGGTCAGCCACGGCGGCTTCCCGAACATCGACATCCACCGAGGCATCGCCGGCGGCCCGCTCATCCCTGCCTCGATCAATCATGACATCGTCACGCGGCTCCTGCGCGAAGAGCTTGGGTACGGCGGCCTCGTCGTCACGGACGACATGGAGATGGGGGCCATCGCGCGCCACTACGAGATTGAAGACGCCGTGCTGCGCGGCGTGCAGGCGGGCGAGGACATGCTACTCATCTGCGCGCGACCAGACCTCATACGTCGCGGCTACGCGGCGCTCCTCAAGGCCGCGCGGGAGGGCTCAATCACGCGCGAGCGCATCGAAGCATCCCTGCGGCGCATCGCCGCCTTCAAGGCTTTGACGAGTCCTCCGCTCCCCTTCGACGAGACGCGCCTGCGCGAGATAGCCCTTGAGGTCGCGGAACTGAATCAGAAACTCAATTATGTTTACGGAGGCAAGCTATAAATGCAGTCCCGAAGAGTCTTGGGCGTCGCGCTGCTTCTTCTTTCCGGCATCCTTCTGCTCGCCAACTGCTCCGGCGGCGGCGCAGGCGGCGGCGCTGTGGGCCAGCCCTTCGTCACCATGCTCGACGCCAACCCGGCGACTCTCGACCCCTTGGACGGGCTGGATGCTTCCAGCTCCCGCCTCCAACAGTTGATGTTCAATGCGCTCCTGCGCAAGAACGAGAAGTTCGAGTACGTCGGCGACATCGCCTCGCAGTACGCTTTCGCAGACGACGGGCGCACCGTCACCTTCACCCTCAACGAAGGCGTGACCTTCCACGACGGCAAGCCGCTCACCTCCGCGGACGCCAAATACACGCTCGAACACCTTTTCACTTCGGGGAAAAAGAAGGCCGCTTCATTCACAGAGGCCGTGCCGGGCGCGGGCACGCAATCCTACATCGCGGCCATCGAGACGCCAGACCCGCGCACGCTCGTCATTCGCCTGCGCAAGCCTTGGAGCTCGCTGCTCCCGAACCTCGTCTCAGTGCCGGTCATCCCGCAGGGCAGCGGCGACTCGCAGAAGCAGACCCCCGTCGGCACGGGGCCGTTCCGCTTCGTGCGCTATGACGAGTCGCAGCAGGTCGTAGACCTCGCGGCCTTCGACAAATACTGGCAGGGAGCTCCCAGCATCAAGGAGCTGCGCGTGCGCGCCATCCTCGACGCCAACACGCTTCAGGCCGAGTTGCAGAGCGGTCGCATCGACCTCGCCAGCGGCGCGTCGAACCTATCGCCCGACTCTTACAAGTTTCTCGCGCGCGACGCCGCGCTCAAGGTCGAGCAGTTCCCCGGCGCGAACATCGTCTATCTGGGCTTCAACTGCGAGCTGGCCCCTCTGAACAACGTCAAAGTTCGTCAGGCGATTGCCTTCGCGCTCGACCGGGAGGTAGTCGTGCGCGACCTCCTGCTCGGTCAGGCCCGCCTCGCGCACTCGATTCTTCCAGAGGCTTCATGGGCCTTCGACGCCGGACAGAAATACTCCTTCGACACCGCGCGCTCCAAACAGTTGCTCGACGAAGCGGGCTTCCCAGACCCCGACGGCGAAGGGCCGCGCATGCGCTTCGACAAGCCGATTGTCTTCAAGATAACTTCCGGCAACGCCGCCACCAGTCAATACGCGGGCGTCTTTCAGAACGCGCTCAAGTCCGTCGGCGTGCCCGTCGAAATAGAGACTCTGGAAACCAACACGCTGCTCCCGCAGCTAAACAACGGGCAGTTTCAGATGACGACGCTACGCTGGATTGGCGGCAACCAAGACCCAATCTTCCTGCGCGACCTCTTCCATTCGAGCGAAATCCCCACGCCCGCGCGCGGCAACGTGCGCAACCGCAGCCGCTACCGCAACCCCGAACTCGACCGCATACTCGACGAGGCCGTCGCCACCACCGACCGAGCGAAAGCCAGAGAGCTTTACGTCCGCGCGTGGCAAATCATCAGCAACGACGTGCCGATGCTGCCGCTCTGGTATCCAGACGTAATGGTCATCGCGAAGAAAGCGGTCGGGAACATCAAGGTTGACCCGAGCAACGACCACAGTTTCTTTAGAAGCCTGACAATCGAGAGCAAGTGAGGGCTTTGAAGAAGGGCTTCGGCCTCCGCGTTCTATTCGAGAGCGAGCCCGATTCGTCGCAGCGCGTGCTCAAGCTCCGCGCGAGTGATTACGCCTTCGCGTATCAGGCGCGGTGCTGCGCCTGATACGTCGAGCACGGTCGAAGGTCTGTCCGTACGCGCCTCGCCCCCGTCTAGGATGAGTCCGAGCGAGTCTTTGAAATAATGCTCGACTTCCAAGGCGCTGCGCGCCGGAGGCCGCCCCGTCGGGTTTGCGCTGGTGGCCGTCAGCGCGCCGCCGCATGCGCGTACAATCTCGCGCGCGTCTTCATCCTGCGGCAGGCGCACGCCTATATTCCCCGTGCCAGCCGTCAGGAGTTCCGGCACTTCCGCGCGCGCCGCCGCCACCAGCGTTAGAGCGCCCGGCCAGAAGCGTGCCGAAAGAGAGCGAAAGACCTCCGAACTGCTTTCAAAAAATCTCCCTGCGCTTCGCTCGTCCGAGACGAGGACGAGGACTGGCTTTCCTTCGCGCCCCTTCAACTCATTCAGTGTGCGGAGCGCGCTCACGTTGAACGGTTCGACGCCGAGCCCGTAGAATGTGTCCGTGCGAAACGCGATGAGGCCGCCACTGGCGACCAGCCCTTTGGCCCTCCGGCGTGATTCCGGGCCGTCTCTCAAGATTAAAGTTTCGGAATGTTCCAAGACCTTTGGATGTTAGCAAAAGTTAAGGCGGGCGGTTGATTTTTTGATGAGGAAACTGACGGCGACATTGACGAAGGCGTTCGGCCTCTTTGCGCGTGCATTCAGCTTCGCCGCGCGCGAGCCGCGTGCGACGCTGCTTCTTTTGCGCATGGCCGCTTGGGTGGCGGCGCTGACTCTGCTGATGAAGTTTCTGCCGCTGCCCGGCGTGCTGAAGGTTCTGACGCCGCGCGCACGTCCCGCGCACACGGGCGACGACGAAAAGATTCAGAAGGAGCTTGCGCGCCTGCTCGACCTTCTGCTGGCGACGGACTTCTGGATTTTCACGCCGACCTGCTGGAAGCGCGCGCCCGTCCTGCATCGCTTCCTCGCGCTCCGCGGCATCAACACGCGCATCGTGTTCGGCGTCAGGCGCGAGGAGCCGCGCGTGCTCGACGGTCACGCGTGGCTCGAAGCCGGGGGCAAGCCCTTGCTCGAAGCCACTGCCCCGAATTACACAGTGACCTTCAGCTACCCGAATCAGGAAGCGATTTGAATTTAAAAAGGCGGGCTGTTTTGAGTCCCCTCATAAGGGGCGAAGCGTATAGCCTTAGGGCTTTACGTTTTCGGCTGAACCAGCTTGAGGGTTTGAAGATTGCCGAGAAGTTTTCGCACGCTCTCTGCGGCGTGCTCGGGCGTCACGTCGTACTCGTTTGCCATTTCGCCGACGATTTCGTCGATGCCCTGCCCCTTCTCCAAACGACGCCAGACGAACATCGCCGTCTCGTTCAACTGAAAATATTTCTTCGTGTTGAGATCGACTAGGACGCCCTCGCCCCCGTCGAACTCCGTGAAGACGATATGCTCGTACGGAATAAGCTCTGCTGAATTCATCACTCTACGTCCTTCGATAAAACTTTCCCCGTGCCCGACAACTCTAGCGCCGCCCGCGCCCGAAAGAGCTTCCAAGGCGAACGCTTTTCTATGCGCCCTGCAAGACCGGAAGCGTGCGTGAACTTTTCCCGCCTTCGCCCGCGCCGTGCCATGGAATCTTGCCGAAAGTTTGCAGGCAGAACAGGCACGGCGAGCCCGTGTACGCGTCCGCCCGCTCGCCCCGCTCTTCGACGGCGGCGAGCGCTAGGCGGCGGCGCTCTATCTGCCGGTCGGCGAGTTCGCGGAACCTCCCGTACGCGGAAGCGAAGCTCTCTTCTTTCAAGTCGGCCAGAACTTCCTCTTCGCCAGAGGCCCCCCGGAAGCCGGAAAGGTTACAGCACAGAGACATACGGCCCTTGTAGTCGATGCTGCAACTGACGCCCGCGAGCGAAGCGCAGGGGGTCGCCGGGTCTAGATTGTAGTAGCCGACCTCGATGCGCACCTTCATCTTAAAGATACGCGCCAGCGATGCAATTTCGCGCTCGGCCTCAGCGCGTTCTTCGAGGCTGAGCGCCAGCTCGTTCTCGAACGCGCCGGAGGTCGGCAGGAGATGCCCGAAGTCGAGCGCAGAGGCTCCCATCCGGGCGGCGAAGATGGCTATCTGTTCGAGCTGCGGGAGCGTATCGCGGCGTATGCCGGTCTTGATGACGAAGGGCAGGCCGGACATGTAGCAGCGCGAGAAGGCGCGCACGAGCCGCACGAAAGAGCCTTCGCCGCGCCAGCGGTCGTGAGCCTCGCGCGTCGCCCCGTCGAGGCTGAAGGCGACGTGACTGACCGTCTCGCGGTTGGCCGCAATCGCGGGCCACACGCGCTCGAAGTGCCAGCCGTTGGTGATGAAGCTCGTCTTCAAGCCTTCGGCCCCGATGGCCTCTATTATCTCGCGGAAACGCGGGTGGAGCGTGGCTTCGCCGCCCGTGAACATGACCTGCTTGAGGCCCATTGCTTCGCGCGCTTCGGAGACGACGCGGCGGAGCAGCTCCGGCGGGAAGTAGTTCGCGGGCGTGTGGTATAGAGAGTCTTCGTCGCGCAGGCAATAGCTGCAATGCAGATTGCAGATGTTCGTCAGCTCGACGACGAGGCGCGGCTGCCCGTAATCGCGCGGGCTCTCAGCGTCTCGCGCGCTCATACGGTCTCCCCATTCATGAGCGCCGCGAGAAGGTTGGCAGTGCGCCCGGCGTCGCTCATCAAATCGAGTCCCGCTTGGAGGTCGAACGCGACGCAGTGGCGCGATAGTCGAGACAGAAGGCCGAGGTGCTCGCGCGCGACCGGACGGTCGTAGCAAGACCAAGGGCACATCCTCAAAAGGCGGGCCATCGTCTCGGTTTGGGTGAGCCTCTGCGCGCGGGTCGAAGGCTCGCGCGTCACGACCGGGAAAAAGAGAGCGCGCGGCGTGCACGATTCCGAGAATCCGCCGGGGAAGAGCGTCTGCGGCTCGAAGCGTCTTTTGAGCGGGTCGAAGGGGACGGGATTCGTCGGCGCTGTCTGAAGAGATGGCAGACCGCTGGCGTTTAAGGTCGGCTCGGTGACGGCGAACGCTCTGCGCAGCGCCCACGCCTCGACCGAGCTTTCTCCGGCGCTCAGCAAAAGCGTGTCGTCGGAGAGGTATTGCCAGCCGCTCGCCGCAAGCTGCATCGTGATGGTGGATTTCCCGCTCCCCGAAGGGCCTATGAAGAGCGCGCCGCCGCCGGTCGAAGGCTCTACGACGCCGCCGCCGTGAAGCTCGAAGAGGCCGCAGCGCCGCAGCGCCGCAGTCGTGGCGTTGAAGACGAGGCGCGCAAGCCCGTTGGTCAGATGCGCCGGACGCCCCTCGTCGAACCAGACCTCTGCGAGGGGCGCGCGCCCCGTTCCGACACGGATTAGGTTTCCGCCTATCTCAAAAAAATAGGTGCGCCCGTCGGTGTGGCAGCGGCCACCCGAAGCCACCTCGAAGCTCTCGAAGTCGTAGGGGATTTGCGGCGGCTCCGGGTCGGAGCGCACCTCGATGGAGGCGTCGGGCCGGAAGCCTTCCGGCGTGTCCGTGCGGTGCGAGACGTGCCAGCCCGAGAAGAAAGTACGGAAGAGCTGCGCCGCCCACTCGTCCGTGGCCGAGACGCAAAGAGACCGACCGGCAACCGTGTAGAAACTTGAGTGCGCCGGTCGGTCAGCTTTTTCCGAGAAATCCACTGGGGGCTGCGGAGGAGATTTTACTTCGATGCTAATCATCTCCTCAACGCTTTACACCCCTTCGGTGGCGCTGCTATCGACGATGATAAAGAAGGTTGTCGCCTCTAGCACGTCAACCGGGAAAGAGACTTCCGGTTCGACGAACTGCCTTTTCAACGTCAATGCCTGCGCCGCGTCCACGCCTTGCTCTTTCAGTCCGGCACGCTGCTCGGTGTTCTGAATCTCGGTCTTATTGCTCAAGGTTACATTCCTCCTCAGATGATTGTGGTTTTGCTTATGACCTAACCGGAGCCGGTGCCACTAAAGCGATGCGGAGCGGCTGGATTTGAAATGTTTGCAAGTCCGCGCGGTAATAAAAGCGGACGTAAGGTGAAAGGCTTCTCACTGCCTGATCAATCGAATAGTTCGTGAAGTCAACGTCAATCACCTCGGTCGAGTCGTAACGCAGCTCGAAGGGGACGCCGACCTCGCTCGCGACTTTGAAGAGGACGATGGTGAGCGGCTGCTTGTGCGCGCGCACGCTCAGTTGGCTCCTCGCGTACGTGACCTTCAGGGGGTCTTGCTCTGCCTTCTGCTGAGAGCTTTCGCCGTCCGTGCCGTCCTCCGTGTTGCCTTCAATCAGTATCGCCTCCGTGTTGCCTTTGACCGTTTCGGTCATCGCAGGGGCGCGCTCGTTGAGCGCGTGGAGGTAGACCGCAAGCGGCGTGGGTTCCGCCGTGTCCACGCCGCCCGCGACGTAGTCTATATAAGGCTGCGGGGCCAGCAGGCGGAGCGTGGCTTCAAGATTCTGTGCGCTGAAATCCACGGTCACTTTCTGCTTTGCCATCAATGGGCTCAGAGAGACCGGGATTTTCAACAGGCGCGCGATTTCGCTCGTAATCTCGCCGAGCATCGCGTCTTTTGCTTTGACGGTGAAGGTGCGCGGAGTGTTCTTGCTCATCCGCACGCTCCAAGTGGTTTTCGCCTTCGGGTCTGCCTGCGAAGGGGTCTTGCTCGCCCCCGCAGCGCCGCTCTTACTGCTACCGGGAGTGCTCTTCTGCTGCGTCGCGCCTGACACCGAACCTGTCGAGATGAGCAACGCCAGCACCACGGAACGAACCTTCAAACTACGCAAACTGTTCACAACTCCGTCATGTTTCATTCTTAAGAACAACTTCCTTATGGATACCGCGCACTGCTCGAACCCTTGCACGCATGTTGACAATCAGGAAAGTGTGCCTTCTTCGGGCAGCGAATAGTAGGGTTTAACTTGGCACCATCGTGTATTTGAACCGGGCAAGCGGAAGCTAACATAAATCAATATGCAGCGTCAACGGGGCGATGTTATTTCCCGCGCCATAAGCAGCTTATTCAGACAAATTTAATGCAAAAGATTAACCTCAGTCCACGCGCTCTCTCTTGAGCAGCAGGCGAAAGGGGCGCAGCACGTAATAGACGAAAGAGAGCGGGGCGGGGAGATTGAGCACCGAAACGTCGCCGTCTGTGGGGGCGAAGATGAAACGCAGATATCTCGCCTTGTCCCGCCAGTCTCGACGCGCCGTCAGGTTGAAATTGACGCTCTTCAGTAAGCCTTCGGGGCTGTACTCGCACCCGTCGAAAAGTCTGGCCGTGACTTTGGAGGCCAGTCCCGAGGCCACTCCGTCAGCCTTCAGAACTCTTTTCACCTCCTCCGGCAGCGGCGCGTCGAGCAGTTCGAGTGCGAGCAGGAGGCCGAGGTTCAGCATTCGCTCGGCCCGTAACCTCTGCGCGCGCTCGTAGAGACGGGGCCAGTCCGTCCGTGGCCGCGAGCCGACCAGCTCCGCGATGTCGCAAATCCAAGCCAAACGCTCCCAGAGGTGCTTCGTCCCGTGCACGCAGAGCGAGAGCAGAAGGTCTTCGGGCGAAAGGCTCTCGACTTCGAGACTCAACAGCCTGACCTTCTCCAAGTCCTCGCCGAAGCCCAGACCGAATGAAGTCGGCGCGAACTGCTTCGAGGCGATTTCCCAGTGAAGCTCCACAATCATCCGCCCGCCGTCGCGCGAGAAAGGAAGGTTGTGCTGCGTGCGGAGCAGAACCCTCTCCTGCGCGGGGCTCAGAGGGAACGGGAGCCGGAAGCCGCGCGAGCGCAGAAGCTCCTGCGCTCGCGGCACGTCGCGCTTGCCGACTAGGATGTCCAAATCGACATAGCGGCGCAGAGAGATGTCGCCGTACGCGGCTGAGGCGAGCGCAGGCCCTTTGTACGGAAGCACCGCGACGCCTTCGGCCTTGAAGAGAGTGATGATGCGCTCAAGCTCGCCGGTCAGGTATAGGTTGCGCGCGGCGTTGTCTCGAAACTTGACGCGGAGTCTTTCAAGCTGCGCGGGCGGTATCTCTGACTGCACATGTTTGTTCAGTTGCCAGTACAGGAGCGGAAGCACCGAGTGGCGTCTGGCGAGTTGGTACAGGTAATCCCAGTCGAGCGTCTGTCTGACGAGCGTCCTGATGCGCTCGCCCACTTCCGTGTGGACGCGCGTGCGCGCGCACGAGAGCAGTAGTTCGTGCTCCGGCCTCGTTCGCGCGAGCCTTCTTATTTCTGTCTCTGCGTGTGTGAAAGACATTCGGCGAGCACGAAAGCGGGAGACTGACGCTGCGCGCGCGGTGGCCGTCTGAGCCTTCCCTCTTCAGGCGAGCTTCACGGCGTAGCCCAAGCCGTCGCCGACGGCGAGCACTTCGGCGAGCAGTTGCGGGTGACGTACGAAGCGCTGGTTGAACTCTCGGAGGGCTTGCGTCGAGGCCGTCTGCTCAGTGGCACGTATCTCGCCCGCGACCTGACCGCCCCATAGAAGATTATCGGCTATGACCACGCCGCCGACGCGGAGCAGAGGCAGAGAGAGTTCGAGATAGTCTCCGTACTCTTCTTTCAAAGCGTCGAGGAAGACGAGGTCGAACGTCTCGCTCAAACCGGGCAGGACTTCAAGCGCCTTGCCGCGTTCGATGCGCACGCGTTCAAGCAGCCCGGCCCTCCTTAGATAACCTTCGCTCAGCCCTATCATCTCCTCGTTGGGCTCGATGGTCACGAGCAGTCCGTCTTCGGGCAGAGCGCGCGCCAGATGGATGACCGAGTAGCCGATAGCCATGCCTATCTCAAGCACGCGTCGCGCGCCCGTAGTGCGTGCGGTGATTTCGAGGAACCGCGCCACTTCTCGATCCGCCACCGGGACTCTGTGCTCGGCGGCGTACGCCTCCATCTCTTCGAGCAGCCCCGTGTTTGAAGGGTGCAGGCGTTCGAGGTACTCGGCCTGCTCGGGTCTAATAATCGCGTCCAGACTTGCCTTCATCTTAAAAACTCCGCTCGCGGTATTAAGGGTAAGGCCGCAAGTCTACCTGCTGCGCGCGCCTTTAGGCAATCTTGCTCTGGCGCGGCCCGTCAATAGTGATAGAATCCGCGCCGCCATTCGCGCGGGTGCTTTCGACAAAGCGACGGGCCTCTTTAATTTCAGACATCGACCGGAGGCTCGGAAGCCTTCACCCTTAAAAACAGACGCTTGACGAGGACGACGATGAGACCGGAACGCTGGCGGCAGGTTGACGAACTCTTCGAGGCGGCGCTGCGGCTCGAAGCCGAAGAGCGCGCGACGTTTCTGCGCGAGGCTTGCGCGTCCGACCCGGCCTTGCGACGAGAGGTCGAAGAGATGCTGCGCTTCGACGAGAAGGCCGAGGACTTCATAGAGACGCCCGTCTTCAAGCTCGCCGCAGGACTGATGACCACGCACTCGGACGCAGACCCTTCCCCGCAGGTCGAGGCGGGAGAAAAAGCCACCGCCAAATACTCCCCGCGCCCCTCCACTTCCCTCTCGATTGACGACGCGCGCTTCGTCGCGGGCGACGTGCTGGCCGAACGCTACCGCGTCGTCGGGCTGCTCGGGCGCGGCGGCATGGGCGAGGTCTATCGCGCCGACGACCTCAAGCTCAAGCAGACGGTCGCATTGAAGTTCCTGCCCGAGAGTTTGAACGGGGGCGCGGCGGAGTTGGCGCGTTTTTATCGCGAGGTGAGCGTTGCGCGGCAAGTCTCACACCGGCACGTCTGCCGCGTCTACGACGTGGGCGAGACTTCGGGGCAGCACTTCCTCTCGATGGAATACGTGCGCGGCGAAGAGTTGTCCTCCCTGCTCAAGCGCATCGGGCGGCTGCCGGAGGACAAGGCCCACGAGATTGCGCGCCAGCTCTGCGCGGGGCTCGCGGCCATCCACGAGCGTGGCGTCCTGCACCGAGACCTCAAGCCCGCCAACGTGATGATAGACGAGCAAGGCGACGTGCGCATCACGGACTTCGGCATCGCCGCGCTCGCCGACGACCTGCGCGGGCGCGAAGCCTTCGCGGGAACGCCCGCATATATGTCGCCCGAGCAGTTGGAGGGGCGAGAGTTGAGCACGCGCAGCGACATCTACTCGCTCGGCCTAGTGCTCTACGAAGTCTACACGGGCCGTCGCGCCTTCGATGCTTCGAGCCTGCCGGAGTTGTTGAACTTGCGTCGAAGCGATACGACTCCGACCAGTCCTTCGCAGTTGGTCGCGGGCCTAGACCCGCTGGTCGAGCGCGTCATCTTCCGCTGCCTAGAGAGAGACCCTCTCAAGCGTCCCTCCAACGCCCTGCAAGTGGCGGCGGCTTTGCCGGGCGGAGACCCTCTGGCGGCGGCGCTGGCGGCGGGCGAGACGCCTTCGCCCGAGATGGTCGCAG